>Ga0209456_10000176_pt1 | contig 35984 bp, 31 predicted proteins | sample COG_11_FD_184755 | JGI IMG/M metagenome (GOLD analysis project Ga0209456, IMG submission 184755) | Pelagic marine sediment microbial communities from the LTER site Helgoland, North Sea, for post-phytoplankton bloom and carbon turnover... | ecosystem: Environmental > Aquatic > Marine > Neritic...
TTGGAGCGGGAAATGAGATTCGAACTCACGACTTCAACCTTGGCAAGGTTGCACTCTACCGCTGAGTTATTCCCGCAAAAGGAGGCCTTTGGTAGCGCGGCCGGGGCTGGGCGTCAAGCTGCTGGCAAGGCCCGGAACGAGCACCCCAAAAAGCGGACTTCTCCGTTTTTTACTCGTAGCGCAAGCCATCGACGGGGAGCATGCGGGCCGCCCACCAGGAGGGGGCGATGGTCGAGAGGGTGCAGATCAGGAGTGCGATCGCGATGGTGATGAAGAAGACGCTGGGGTTGAGGACCACGGGAAGATGGTCGATCAGATAGACCTTGGGGTCGAGTGGGAACTGGACCTTGTCTAGGTAGGCGACGAGGCCACCACCGACGAGCACGCCCGCGAAGGTTCCTATCACGCCGACGACGATGCCTTGCAACATGAAGATGCCGAGGACGGTCGCATCGGTTGCTCCCATCGCTTTTAGAATGGCGATCTCTCGCTTCTTTTCGAGGACGACCATGATCAGGGTCGCGATGACATTGAAGGCTGCAACGAAGATGATGGTGGCGATCACCAAGGTGAGTGCGATCTTCTGTACTTCGAGTGCGGTGAAGAGGTTGCGGTTGAGCTCGGACCAGTCGAGAGAGTGAAATGCGCCGCCGAGGTTTTGCTCAATTCGGCGTGCGAGCTCGAACGATTTGTCGAGGTCGTGTACACGGAGCTCGACGCCAGTGACGTTGTCGCCTTCGTCGAAGAGGCGCTGGGCTTCGAAGAGGTCGGTGTAGACCAGGCCCGAGTCGTATTCTTGAAAGCCCGCTTGGAAGACGCCGATGACACGGAACTCGCGCGACCGGGTCACCGCGCCGCGCGGCTCCGAAAGGGCCAAGCCGAGCGCTGCCAAGGGCGAAATCAGCCGGACGCGGTCACCGACTTCCAGCTCCAGGTCCTCCGCCAAGGTCTTGCCCACGATGATTCCGGGGAGCGTCTCAACCGGCTCCACGGCCTCGCCCTGGGAAAGGCCAGCCTCCCAGGCTGGATCGTCCGGAAGCGCAAAGTCCGCGTCGTCGATTCCGCCGAGCATCTCCTCGATCTCGCCAGGTTTGGCCACTGCCCCGATGCGAGGCCGGCGCGCACGCCGCTCGGTCTCTCTCCGCGCTTCCCGTCGGTCCTTTTCCTCGTCCCAGAAAGTCTTCCGACGCGTGGGCTCCTCTTCGAAAAGGGGACTGTCCCCTTTTCTTGGTTTGCCGTCTCGGATGTCGCGGAGCCATTGCCAGTCGTCTTCGGACTTGGGCTTGGCGCTGCGGGTGGGGACCGAGCCAGGGCGGCGGAGGCCTTCGAGGCCCCCGGTGACCATTTGATGGGGCAGATCCAGGACCGTGTGGAGGCCTTCGGGAGTGACGCCTTTGACCAAGACGACGCCGCGGCGCTCGCCCTTGGTGAGCATCATCTCGTTGATCGAGAAGGGCGCGATGCCGGCGACCTCGGGCATGTCCCCCACGGTGGCCAGGACATCGCGGTAGTCCCTGAACTCTCGGCCGTACTTCAAGACGAGCACGTGCGCGTTCACACCCAGCACCTTGTCGCGGAAGGCCTTTTCGAAGCCGGTGGTGATCGACAGGACCGCCAGCAGGGCTGCAACTCCCAAGGCGACACCGATGATCGAGATCAGGGTGATCATCGAAACGGTCGCGCGCTTCTTGGAGCGAAGATAGCGAGCGCCGATCTGAAGGCTGTAGCTCACGCCCCATCCCCCTATCACGCGCGCTGGCATACGGCGATCCGCCAGGTCGCTGGGCGGAGCCCCGTGGTCGGCGCGCAGCGTCGACTTTGCGGGGGTTACTTGCCTGGCCTGGATGGACTCACTAGGGTTCGATGGATGAAGCGGATATGGCCCTTCGTGCTGAGCACCGGGCTGCTGGTGGCGTGCCATCAGCAGCAGAACGTGCGGCGCGAAGTCTGGCCACCGCCGGCCGAGCCACAACCCGTGGTTGCCGAGGCTCCGGCGCCGCCACCGAAGGTGCTCGACCCGGTGATCGTGGAGCTTCCTCATAAGTCGCCGGTGATGCAGGTCCGCAAGCAGCTCGACAAAGACAACCCCGGAAGGGCGCGTGAGCTGGCAGAAGCCGCGCTTCCGAGCGCCGGTGCTCAGGACAAGGGCCGGCTTCACTGGCTGGCTGCCAAGGCTGCGCTCGCCGAAGGCTATAACGAGATCGCTCTCGCCCACCTCGATACGCTCGGCACATTCAATCATCCGCTCGCCCGCTGGGCCAAGCTGAAACGCGCGTCGCTTCTGGAGCGCGGGGACCCGGTGACGGCGGCCCGAATCGCGGCTTCGCTGACCGACGACTGGGCGGGCGCTGACCACGCGCGAACGATCGAAACGCGCGCCGGCGACACGAGCGAAACCGGCGCACATGTCGAGATCCGCTTGGACGGCTCACTTCCTGCAACCGCCGCGGGCACTTCGCCAGCGGCCAAGCAAGACGTTCGTCCTCGGATGCAACAGAACCTCGACAAGGCCGAGTCGCTCTACGACGCAAAGCGCTATCGCGAAGCCGAGCGGCTCTTCGGGAAGGTCGCCAAGCACCTCAAGACAGGCGGCGCGCTCTGGTGCACGACCCGCTACAAGCAGGGCCGGGCACTTCTCCAAGACCGTGAGCGAACGCGCGGCGCTCCGGTAATGCGCGAGGTAGCCGACAAGTGCGCCAAGGCCGACCGTGACAGGCGTGCCTGGGCTCGCTACTACGCCGCTCGCGCCTACGGGCGAATCGGTCAATGGGATGAGTCGATTCGTCAATTCGAAAAGCTCGAAGCGGAGGCACCCGACCACAGCCTTGCCGACGATGCGAGCTACCGAGCCGCTCTCGCCGAGCTCGAAAACGGCAGGCAAACCGCGTCCCTTCTGCGCTTGGCCTCGATTCCCAAGCTCTACCCCGACGGCGACATGTGGCCGCGTGCTTTGTTCAAGCTGGGCTGGGTGCAGTTGCGCGACGGGAAGTACCACGGCGCGTTCGAGCGTTTCGACGAGCTGGTGAAGCGCGGCGGAGATGAGCGCCAGGAAGGGATCACGGGCCGAGCCGACTACTGGCGGGCGCAAGCGCTCTTCATGATGGGGCGGCGTATCGACGCAGCGCAGGCCTACGAAGAAATCGTGCAGCGTTGGCCGCTTCGTTACTACGCGCAGCAGGCCCTTTGGCGTCTCGGTGAAATCGTGCCCGAGCGAGCTAAGGCGATCGTCGAGGAGATGCGCGCAAGTGACGAGCCGACGCGGATGGTGTTTGCTTGGCGCGAGGAGTTCGACGAACCGGCGTTCGATCGGATGATCGAGCTCCTGCTCGTCAACGAGGTCACCTACGCCTCGTCGGAGATGTCGACTCTTCACATGCTCGGCAACGACGTGGATCCCGAAATGGCGGTCGTCGGCGCAGTCCTTCTTCAACATGCGGGCGCACAGACGAAGCTAAGCCGCGTCATTCGCGCCCACTTCGAGGACTTCGAAGGGCTGCTGCCCAAGGGCGAAGGCAAGTTGATCTGGGATGCAACCTACCCGCAGGCCTTCTCGCCGCTGATCGAAAACATCGCCGAGGACGAAGGGATTCCCGCCTCGTTCGTGCGCGCGATCGCCCGGGAGGAGAGCTCTTTCGACCCGGAGGCCGTCTCCTGGGCCAAGGCTTACGGGCTGGTTCAGTTGATCATGCCGACGGCCAAGCGCTTCGCGACCGAGGTCGGCGTGAAAGCTACGCCGCGCACGCTCAAAAGACCCGAGGTCAACCTCAAGATCGGCGCGCGCTACATGGCCTGGCTTTGGAATCGCTTGAACGAGAATCCGGCGCTGGTGCCCTCCGCGTACAATGCAGGCGAAGGCGCAGTGCGCCGCTGGCTCGAAGCAGATGCCGCACGCCCGCTCGATGTGTTCATCGAAGAAATTCCATACGACGAAACCAGGCGGTACACGCGCCGCGTCTTGCAGACCTACGGTGTATACCAGTGGCTCGCCGATGAGCAGCTCCCGGAGCTCCGCACCAAGCTCCCCGGAACGAACCAGCCACAGCGTTTCAGCGCGCTTCGCTGAAGCGGGCTATGCCCCGTAAAGCGACTTCGTCGGCACGGGGCTATGCGATCACTTTCGGCAAAAAGCTGCCGAACTCGATCGCTTTGTTGATGTCGCCGTCGACGCGAAGCTTGCCTTGCACGAAGGCGATCTGTGGGTCGAGATTGCCGCGCAGGATTTCGGCGAGATGTGCATCGCGGATCGTGAGTGTGGCATCCGCCGGAAGACCGTTGCCCTCGGTCACGCTTCGGTCGTGCATGTCGATCATCCAGCTCTGTTGTCCTGGACCGGTGATTCGAAGGTGGAACTTGCCTTCTCCGAGTGAGCGATCGTCCGGTGCCTGCTCCAAAGTCGACCGCATCTGATCGACGAAGGCCGCGGTCATCTCAGCCACGGCCTGGGCATGCGCGTCGCCGGCTTCGGCGTCAGCCACTCGATGGGGAAGCACCGCCGCCTCCAGCTCGTTCGCGGACTCCCGCAGGTAACGAGTGAACTGGTCGAGGTCAGGCATGACCGCGGGTGAAGAGGTCGGGCTGATCGATAGAACCCCGTTGTAGCTGAGGACCGTGATCAGCAGGCCCATTCCGTCGACCAGCGGCGCCATGCCCATGCTCGCCAGAAGCTTGTGCCCCGCCATGTACATGTCCATCTGCGGCCCGGGCACATTGGTGATGACCACGTTGAACACTGGGTTGTGCATCTCGGATACGCGAAACCGCGAGTAGAGTCGGAGTATGCGGTTGGCCAAACCAAATGGAACGAAATCCCAGAGGTCGACGAAGGCTCGCGTCGCCCCTGCCTTCTCGAACGCCTTGCCGCCCTGCGTATGCTGCTTGATGACGTTCAGCCGCTCGACGGGATCGGCCACGTCGGTTGCGATGTCGAGGAACATCGCAGAGACCTTGTTGCCCATCTTTCCCCGCTCGTCTTCACCCCGGGTCGACACGGGAATCATCGCGATTAGAGGCTTGTCGGGCAGTTCGCCCTTCTCGTCGAGATAGCGGCGAAGCGCGCCGGCGCAGATCGCCAAGACCACATCGTTCAGCGTGCAGCCGGTGATCTTGCGAATCCCTTTGACGCGGTCGAGCTCGAGAAGCGCCGTGTTCCAGATTCGTTGACCCGTGATCGTGTGGTTGATCGGTGTCGCCGGGGCGGTCATCGGAACTGGAGGCGCTTCGACCCCCTTGTCACGAACCTTGCCCGCGGCGCGGAGCGCATCGCTGAGCTCACCCGCCACCCGCTTGATCTCGCTTGGTTTGCCCATGATCTTGCGGGCAGTGTGCGAAAGCACTTGGAGCTCGTTGGGGACCGGCGGAATCGCGCGAGGCGGCGGCGCGTTGAAGGACCGGGGCTCCTTCGTCATGTCGAGCAGAACACCCATCATGTCCGCGCCTGAAACACCGTCGATTGCAGCGTGGTGCACCTTGTTGATCACAGCGACTGAGCCGGGTGGCACTTGAGGGATCTGGTCGAGACCCTCGACAAAAGTCATCTCCCAAAGCGGCCGGCTACGATCGAGCGGCACACTGAAGATCCGCGCGGCAAGTCCTCGGAGCTCCTTCCAACTGCCGGGACTCGGGAGCGCCACGTGCTGCAGGTGCATGTCGAGGTTGAAAGCCGGATCTTCCACCCAGTACGGCTTACCGATCCCGAACGGGACCATGGCAAGCCGCTGCCGAAGCCGCGGCACCAGATGAGCGCGCGACGCCATCGTCTGGCGAAAGTCTTCGAAGTCCATCGAGCCTTCGAACACCAGGACGCTTCCAACGTGCATCGGTTGGTGGGCGTCCTCGAGGTAGAGGAAGGAAGAGTCGAGTCCGGAAAGAGGTTGCATCAGCATTCTCCATGGGAGCGAGCCCCAAAGCAGACGGTTAGCGTACACCCGGAACCGACTTGATCTCCAGCCCTTCTCAAGACTCGTCGAAACTGCGGTTGAGCTCCTTCAAGAGCCGCTTTTGCTCGCGGGAGAGGCGTTTGGGGACTTCGACCTCGACCAGGCAGACCAAATCGCCACGCCCACGGCCGTTGAGACGTGGCACGCCTGCGCCCCGAATCACCAATGTTTCGCCGGGTTGGGTGCCGGACGGGACTTTCACCGTTTGCGTCGCGTCCTCATCCTCTTCGAACGCCGGCACGTCGAGCTTGGCGCCGAGGGCGGCCTGCGGATAGGTCACGGTCAGGCGGTGCACCAGGTCGAAACCTTCCCGCTGAAAGTCTTCGTCGGGCTCGACGTGCACGGTGACGTAGAGGTCTCCTGCCGGGCCGCCACGGACGCCCTCCTGACCTCGACTGCTCAAGCGAAGGCTCTGACCGGTGTCGACCCCGCCGGGGACGTTGATTTTCACGAGACGTTCGAGGTCGACTTGGCCGACGCCCTCGCATTCCTCGCATGCTTCCTTGGCCTGTGAGCCCCGGCCCTGACAAGTGGGGCAGCTGGTCGTCATCACGAACGCGCCTTGCGCGCGCGCCACTTGGCCACGGCCTCCGCAAGTTGCGCAGCCCTCGAGCTCGCCTTCCTTTGCGCCGGTCCCGTGACAGGCTTCACATGGAGACGGATGGGAGAGATCGATCTCGCGGCTCGCCCCGAACGCCGCTTCTCGAAGCGATAGGCTCACGTCGGTGCGAATGTCGGCGCCGCGGGCGGGGCCATTGGGGTCGCGTCGCCGCCGGCCGAAGCCGCCGAACCCAAAGCCACCACCACCGCCAAAGAGATCTCCAAAGATGTCCTGGAACTGGCTGAACACGTCGCCGATGTCGCCGAAGCCCTGCGCGCCCGCACCGCCCAAGCCCGCGTGCCCAAAGCGATCGTAAAGCTGCCGTTTCTGCGGATCGCTCAAGACCGAATAAGCCTCGGCGCAAACCTTGAACTCCTCCTCGGCTTCGGCGTTGTCGGGGTTGCGATCGGGGTGAAGCTCGAGCGCCTTCTTGCGGTAGGCCATCTTGAGCTCGGTCACGGTGACTTCGCGGGAGACTTCGAGAACTTCGTAGTAGTCAGGCTTCGACATGGGTCCGCATGCGCTCGGCGCGTGCAACATAAGTATGTTGGCCGGCCGGTCAAGGTCCGAGTTTCACTGCGAATTGCTGAGATTGGGCTTAGGTCTTGGCGCCGGCGCGCTCGGTGGCGCGGCCGAGCACGTCGCCGACGAGCGCCTCTGGAAGCTCACCGGCGCGCTGGAACGCGCGCATGTGAAGAATCGGCTCGCCGCCTAGATCGGCCGCGGTCCGGCCGCGGATCTCTTGAACGTACTTGCGAGGCTCGAACGGAACCAAGCTCGACCGCGGCTCGACGTCGATGCGCTCGAGTAGACCCAGCAAGGCTTGGAGCGAGTTCATCTTCATGTATGGGCAGGTCGCACAGCCGCCTGACGTCGAGCAGCCTTCCCCGCCGGCGACGCCTGGCATGATCCCGAGCCCGCTTTCCTCGTCCTGGGCGATGGCTTCGCTGGCCACTGGAAAGACCACCTCGGCCGAAAGCCCGGCCCCGCCCTCGGAAGCGTAGTCCTGGAGCTTGGCCTGCACTTGGCGGACGATCGGCGTAATCATTCCCGCTTCGGTGCCTAGGATGAATCGCAGGTTCGCTTGCTCGCCGCGCGCGATCGCTGCTTCGACCTTGCCCAAGATGAAGGCGAGGATGTTCGATGTGGAGCCCACGACGCCGTTTCCCTGACGCTGCGCCTGCAGGCCAAGCTCGAACATCTCGCCTGGCACTTCGAGATGCGCGGTGACGAACACGTCGGGATAGTGCTCGCGAACCAGGTCCACGACCTCGCGGCCGAACATGTGGTGAACGATGCAGGTCCCTTGCTCGAAGTAGTGAAACCGAGGCAGCAGCGAGCGAATCGACGCTTGGTCGTGCGCGGGGTGGAGCTGCCGAATCTGCTCGTCGGGCATTTCGGCGAGGTTTTGGAACATGTGCGCGAGGTTATCGCCCATGTACGTGTCCGGCCCGAACCAAATGTGTACGTCGGGGATTTGAGCTGCCGCTTGCAAGACCGTTCGCACGACGTTCGAGGAGGTGCAGGTGATCGTCGGTACAATCGCGTGCGCCTTGGCCTTGGTGACGAGGCTGGTGTTGATGTAGACGACGTGCAACGAGCGCGGGGTTTCCGAGGCGTCCATCAGATACGCGCCGTAGGCCTCGGCTTCGGCCGACTCCGCCAAGGAGCAGCCGATCGGCTCCATCGCCACACGATAGACCGGAATGTCGGCATACCCCGAGGCGTCGAGCATCGCGCGCACGTTCTCGCTCATGAAGTCGACGCCGAGGACTGCAATCGTGCTGACGCCCTGCTCGGCCATCGCGATCGCGCGGTCCGCCATCGCGAGCGAATCCGAGACGTGGATGTGCGGCCAATCGCAGGCGGAGAGCACGCCCTGAAGCTCGGGGTCCATGTAGAAGTGAGCCACGACGCCGGTGTTCTTGTCGCGGAGCAGGGTGGTGAGCTGCATGACGAGCTCCGAATCGGGCTTCAGAAAGGCGGCCTGAGCCTCGGCAAACGCCCCCTGAGGAATCAGCGCGTCGGCCGTAATACGTAGCGAGGGAAACACCGGTAGGGTCATCTGCGACCAGCTCCAAAAAGCGGAGTATACCTCCTGCCCGGCGCCCCGCATGTCAAGCGAACCCACAGAGACCTCGGTCTACATCCATTTCCCCTGGTGCGCGCGCAAGTGCCCTTACTGTGACTTTGCGACCGAGCCGATTCGCGACAATGCCCTCCCACACGAGGAGTACGCCGACGCCCTGCTTCGCGAGCTCGATGCCCGCTCGGAGGATCTGCATGGCCGCGAGCTGAAATCGATTTTCTTCGGCGGCGGCACACCGTCACTTTGGAAACCGAACGCGCTGAAGCGAGCGCTCGACGGCATCGGCGGAGCTTTCGAGCAAGCGCCCGAAAATGTCGAGGTCACCGTCGAATGCAATCCAAACTCGCTCACTCGCAAGAACGCTGCTCTCCTTCGCGAAGCGGGCGTGAACCGTCTTTCGATCGGTATTCAGTCCTTGCGCGATCGCCATTTGCAATTTCTCGGGCGCTTGCACGACCGGGCGCAGGCGTTGGCGGCGCTGGATGAAGCGACGCAAGAAATGCCCCGCATGAGCGCAGACCTGATGTTCGGGATGCCAGGTCAGACCCTCGCGGACCTCGGCGAGGACATCGCGCAAATCGCCGACAAAGGCGTCCGGCATGTGTCGGCCTATGCTCTCACGATCGAAGAGAAGACGATGTTCGGCTCGCTGCACCGCGCCGGCAAGCTTCGCCTGGCGCCCGAAGAGCAGTACGCCGAGCTCTTCGAGCATGCCGAGCGCTGCTTCACCGACCTAGGGTGGACCCACTACGAAGTATCGAACTACGCCGCCGAAGGTCAGGAGTCCCGGCACAACCTGCACTACTGGCGAGGCGGCGCGTACCTGGGGCTAGGCGCTGCAGCGGTCGGTTGTCTCGACCGAGGGACAGGTCACGCTGAACGATGGCGGAACGAGCCCAACCCCCAGCGGTACCTGCGCCAACAAACCGTGAAAACCGAGGTCGAAGCGCTCGGTCCGGAGGAGATCATTCGTGAGGCCCTGATGCTCGGGCTTCGTACGGTCGATGGAATGAATCTCGCCGCGACCGAACGGAGAGCCGGCCGCGACCCGAAAGCGGGCCGGCAGCAAGAGATCAAACGCGCCATCGAACGGGGCAACCTGGTGCAAGACGAAGACTGGCTGCGCGTTCCCGTGCACCGCTGGCTGAAACTTGACGGCATTGTGCGAGACTTGTTCTAGAGTGCGGACCGGTGAAGCTCGATTTTGAAGAAGTCTCGGTCGCTCGGCTGGCCAAGTCCTACGGAGCGACGCTCGCGCTGGCCGGTGTGGACCTGAGCTTCGAAGCCGGGGAGGCCACGGTGATCCAAGGCGCCAACGGCTCCGGGAAGTCGACGCTGCTCTGGCTGCTCGCAATGCTGGCCTACCCGACACGAGGGGAGATTCGCTATGGCCAATACGGCGTTTCGCGTGCCGACGAGCTCCGAGGCCGCATCGGCTTCGTTGCGCATCAGCTCCAGCTCTACCCGGGGCTCAGCGGTCACGAAAACCTCGTGCTCGCCGCCAAGCTGCAAGACATCCCCTACGCCGAAAAGCGCGCGACCGATCTCTGCGAAGCGCTCGCACTCGGCGAGTACTGGAAACGGCCGGTCCGGACTTATTCGCGGGGACAGGCTCAGCGCGTGTCGATCGCCCGTGCTCTGCTTCACGAGCCGCGCCTGCTCCTGATGGACGAGCCTGCGACTGGCCTCGATGTGGACTCCACCGCATCGTTCATCGAGCTCATCGAGCAACAGAAGAGCGAAGGCTCGATCGTGATCATCGTCACCCACGAAGCCAAGTTCGCAAGCTCGGTGGCAGACCGCGTTCTTCACATGGACCGGGGCCGGATCGTGGAGCGCGGAGCATGAACACCCTGCGTGCCGCGTGGCTGGTCGCCCTCAAGGACTTGCAGCTCGAGCTGCGCACCAAAGAGATCCTGACCTCGACTGGGCTCTTTGCGGTCCTGGTGGTGACCCTCGGCTCGCTTGCGTTCTACACCGACCCGGTCAGCTCGCCGAACGTCGCCCCGGGCGTGCTCTGGATTTCGATCCTCTTCTGCGGGATCCTGCTGATCGGCCGGAGTTGGGCACTGGAGCGCGAAAACGACGCCGTGTTTGGGTTGCTGCTCGCGCCGATTCCACGGCCATCGATCTACATCGGCAAAACGATCAGCGCCCTAATCCTGCTGTTTGTTGTCGAGCTCTTGCTGGTACCGCTCTGCTTGGTGTTCTTCCAGATCGAACCCGGCGGAATCATGTTGCCGCTCCTCGCGCTGGTGTTCCTCGGCTCGGTCGGCTTCGTCTCGACCGCCTCGCTGTTTTCGGCAGTCGGCATCCGTACGCGGGCCCGTGACCTGATGCTCAGCGTCCTGGTCTTTCCGCTGGTGGCGCCTGCCCTTCTCGCTTCCGCGGTTGCAACGCGCGAGCTTTTCGCGGGGGCCACCATGACGGAGGTCATCGGCTGGATGCGCATCCTCATGGCCTTCGACATCTTGTTCGTCGGCTTCGGGATCTGGGTCTCGCGCCATCTCCTTGCCGAGACCTGAGCGCTCAGCGATACGCGCGAATTAGATCCAGTGCGACCGGGTTCGACCAGTCGAGCGCGCCGTCAAAGCGAAATCGCACGATGCCATCGGCATCGATGATCCAAGTTTCGGGGAAAAGCTTGGTTCCAAACTGCTCGGTCACGACCTTTCGCTCCGCGTCGAGCAGGCTCGTGATGCGCGAGGTGCGTGGAATGATCGTTTCGGCTTCTGCCCAGGTTCGGTCGGTCGAAACCGCAACGATCTCGACGTCTCCCCAATCCTCAGTGATCTCCGCCAGCAACTCGATCGTGGGCATCTCCTGAATGCAAGGTCGGCAGGTGACCGTCCAAAAGTTCATGACGATGACCTTCCCGCGCCGCTCGGACATCTTCCACTCGCCGCCACCCTGCCGGGGCAGGCTGAAGTCAGGTGCGAGGAGAGATGCGCCCAGATAGTGCGGAACGCCACCGCGGCCGTCCATCAGCTGCTCGAAGCGCGCGTTGCCGAGGAGCGCCCGGAACGGGGCCTCGCGTGCACGGGCTCGCGCATCCACCACCGCGCCGGTGAAGATGAAGATCAAGGGGAACGCAATTGCAGCCACGATGATGGTGGCGATGACCTCACGTCGAGACACGCCGGAGCCTTAGCGCTTTTCTAGACCGAGTGAAAGCGGATCGACGACTTCGGGTGGGCGCACCTTTTGTTGCCCAATTTGCAGGTAGACGCCGTCGTCGTCCTCGCCGATCCAGTCACTCATCTTGCTCACGGCATGGTTGTCGAACCTGGCCGGGCAACGGCCCTCGCGAACCGCACACCAGAGCGCTCCTTCGGGCCCTTGGCAGAGCGAGCCCGGATGGAGAGGCTCGCGAAGGTCGCCGGAAAGGAGCAAGTCGATGCCTTCGGCACCCAGCTCTACGTCTCTCACGAAGTACGCCGGACCGTCGATCTCGACGTACGCCCAGTTGATCGCGTTGCTCAAGCAGAAGCGCCCATCTTCCGCGCGATCCACCCAGCCGTCGAAGGAGCGGGCCAGAATGGGGTGGCTGATCTCGTCCTCACCGTTGAACCAGCGTCCGCGTGCGTCGCGGCGGATCTCGGTCTCTCGGCTGCGGCCTTGCAGAAACTGCGCTGGGTCCATGACCTCGAGCAGACTACAATGTCACTCGATGGTGAGAAAGAGCCGAAAGCTCGTGGTCGTATCGAACCGCGGCCCGTATCGGCACGAAGCCAGCCGGGGACGCGAGCGTTGGGTCCGCGCTGCGGGCGGCCTGGTGACCGCGCTCGACCCTGTTTTGCAGAAGCGAGGCGGCGTCTGGGTGAGCGCAAAGCCCGCCAAGGACTTCGACTCGGTCACGGTTCCGGCGCCCCATCTGACCTACGACCTGGCGCATCTTTCGATCAAGCGCGGTGACCAGCGCGGCTTCTACGAAGGCGTTTCCAATGCGGTGCTCTGGCCATTGCTCCACGGATTCGAGCCGACGATTCAAGTCGGTGAGGCCCCTTGGTTGAGCTACGTGGGCGCCAATCAAGCCTTCGCCGACACCACGCTTTCAACCAGCGGGCCGAGCGACCTGGTCTGGGTCCAGGACTACCACCTCATGCTCGTGCCGGGCATGCTGCGCGCCAAACGCAGCCGGGCACGAATCGGCTGGTTCTGCCACATCCCTTGGCCGCCGCCGGACACCTTCAGCATCCTGCCTTGGCGCGAGGAAATCCTTGAAGGGCTGCTCGGCGCAGACGTCCTCGGCTTTCATCTTCCGGAGTACGCACAGCATTTCCGTCAGTGCGTCGAGCGCTTTACCGAGCATCGAATTTCGCGCGGCACGATTCAGTATCGCGGCCGAAAGGTGAAGACGATCGCCGCACCGATTGGAATCCCCGTCGATGAGTTGCAGGCGCTGGCGATCGATCCGGATGTCGGTCGTGAGGTGGATCGGATTCGCCAATCGATGGCGAACCGCCAGTTGATCCTCGGCGTCGACCGCCTCGACTACACCAAGGGCATTCCCGAGCGGCTCGCTGCCTTTGAGCGCTTGCTACGTCGCGACAAAAGCGCGCGCAAACGGTACGCGCTGATCCAAGTCATGGTGCCTAGCCGTACCGACGTGAAGGCCTACGCCGACCTCAAAGAAGAGATCGACCGCATGGTCGGCGACATCAACGGCCGCTATGCGGAGACGGGCCGCGTCCCGATCCACTACCTCTATCGGAACCTGAGCCAGCGCGCGCTCTTTGCTCACTACCGCGCGGCGGACGTGGCGTTGGTCACGCCTTTGCGCGACGGGATGAACCTGGTGGCGCACGAATATGCCGCAGCCAGAACCGACGAGGACGGGGTGCTGATCCTTAGCGAGTTTGCTGGCGCGGCGAAGCACCTCAAGGGCGCGGTGCTCGTCAATCCGTACGACGTGGACTCGACCACCGGCGCGATTCACCGTGCGCTCACCATGAAGACCAGCGAGAAGCGCAAGCGGATGCGTTCGCTGCGAGCCGAAGTGATGCGGCTCGACGTGCATCGCTGGGCCGATGGCTACCTCGATGCTTTGGAGGGCAAGTGAGCCCCGTCGAGGCCCTGCTCGAACGTCTTTCCAGCCTCGAACGGCCTTTGCTGGTTGCGATGGACGTCGACGGCACGATTTCTCCGATCGTCCGAGACCCAGACTTGGCCGAGATCCCAACGCCAACACTCCGCGCGTTGGAGGCGCTGGCCAGAGCGCCCGGCATCGAGCTCGCGCTGATCACGGGCCGCGACCTGAGCTCACTCGCGCGGATGGAGCAACTCGAGGGTGTCTGGCGTGCGGTCGAGCATGGCGGGCTCGTCCTCGGCCCGGGACAAGCGCCGGCACCGCGTGAGCTCCAGACCGGACAGCGCGACGCTCTCAATCGGTTTCGACACTGGGTAGAAACGCAGGCCGCGGACGCTTTCATCGAGCGCAAGCCGCAGGCGATCGCGGTGCACGTGCGCGCAATCGCATCGCATGATCCTGCCCGTGCCGAGCAGCTGCTTCACGCAGCCGACGAGCTTGCGCAAAACCTCGGTCTTCATGTGCGGCGCGGCAAGGCCCTGCGCGAAGTAGAAGCGGTGCAACATGACAAGGGCAGCGCGCTTCGAGAGATCTTCGAGCGCTCTCGGGCACGGTCCATCTTCTTCGCAGGGGACGACCTCACCGACTTTCCTGCGATCGAGCTCGCAGCGGCGCACGGCGTGGGCGTGTTCGTCTCCTCAGACGAGCAACGGGGCACGCCTCCGGCCTCGGCGACCTTGCTTCAAAGCGTGGACGAGATGGTCGAGATCCTTGCGCGGTTGGTAGAACGCATCGCCCTTTGAGCGGTGGCGCCGGTACGGTCGCGTGGTAGAGGCCCGGCATGCTGGATCGGGAAATCGCGGAGGCCGCACGCATCGCACGACGGGCCGGCGAAATCTTGATGGAGGTCTACGCAACGGACTTCAGCGTCGCTTACAAAGACGAAGCCGACCCGGTAACCGACGCCGACACCAAAGCCAACGCCTACATCGTGGCTGAGCTAAGGAACGCCTTTCCAGACGACGGCATCGTTGCAGAGGAAAACGAAGACACTCGCGACGCGCTCGAGCCGGGGCGCTGCTGGTACGTAGATCCTCTCGACGGCACGCGGGAGTTCGTTGCAAGGAACGGTGAGTTCTCGGTGATGCTCGGCCTCGCCATCGACGGGGATTCCACCGCGGGCGTCGTGTATCACCCCGAAACCGACAAGCTCTATACGGGCGTCGTGGGCCGCGGCGCGTTCCTCGAAGACCGGGGCGCACGCCGTGAGCTGAAGGTCAGCGACGTAACCGAACCGAGTCGCTTGAAGCTCGTCGTGTCGAGGTCGCACCGCAACAGCGCAGTAGCCGAAGTCGTTGCACGGCTCGGGATCCGCGAAGAAACGACGAGCGGTTCGGTCGGGCTCAAGGCGGGCCTCATCGCCGAACAGAAAGCCGATCTCTACGTGCACATTTCGGATAGGTCGAGCATGTGGGACGCCTGCGGGCCCGAGGCGATTCTAAAGGCGGCCGGTGGGCGCTTCACCGATCTCGCTGGCCATGCATACCGGTATGGAGGAACCGACATGCGCAATCGAAGTGGCATTCTCGCTTGTAATTCCGCGGCATACGATACGGTGCTTCCGATCGCGCGGGAGGCGGCGCGCTCCATAGGACTGATCGGGTAGGAGCACAGGATGGCACCGGTAGATTGGCGAGAGGCATGGAAGTCGGGGACCACCCCATGGGACGCGGGGGCTTCACCGCCTGCGCTCCGCAGCTTGCTCGACCGCGGACGCGTCCCGGCCGGACGGATCCTCGTTCCCGGCTGCGGTACCGGGTACGACCTGGCAACCTTGGCACGCGCCGATCGAGAAGTCGTCGGCATCGACCTTTCCGACGATGCACGCGCTGCGTTCCTGACCACCCATCGCGGCCTCCCTGGCTCCGTCTCGTACGAAGTGACCGACTTCTTTACATATGAGCCGGGCGATGGTTTCGATTTCGTCTGGGACTACACGTTCTTCTGCGCGCTCGACCCCGACCAACGGGGTGGGTGGAGCGAAACCATGAAGCGCCTGGTGAAGCCGGCCGGCCTCCTCGCCACCCTGCTCTTCCCGTTCGAAGACCCGATCTCAGGGCGGGAAGGCCCGCCGTGGCCAATCAACACCACCCTGATCCGAAGTCTCGTCGAGGACGCCTTCGAAGAGCTCGAGGTCACCGAGATGGAGCAGACACACCCGGGGCGAGAAGGTCGCGAGCGACTGGCACTCTGGCGGCGACGCGAGCCCTAGTCTGCGTCGGGAAGCGGAATCGACGACGATCGCCACTTCACCTCGGAGAAGCCGAGCCGATAGTCGGCCGTCTCGCCCTCGGTCTGGACGCCGATCCATAGTTGGGTCGTACCGATCGGAAAGTCGGATCGGAGCATCGGATCCTTTGTGCCGTTGCGGTTGTCGTTGCAGAAGACGACGCCATGCGGCGTTCGCGCGACGAGCAGAACGTCGGAACGCGAACGACCCAGGACGCGCAGCTGAAAGAAGGCCGTGTGGGCGTCGAGCAAGTAGTCCGGGGTCTCGGAGATCCAGCCCCTGCACTTGCGGTGAATCGACCTGGCTGAAACCTCACCAACGGCGGTGCCGCCCACGACTCGCGGATCGGGGCTGAAGCCTGCATGCAGGGGCACACTGCCGAAGCGGGAAGGCGAATCCCCGTAGGGGTCAGGGGCTTCCTCTGGCTTGAGAGGATTTGACCCGGCCGGTGGCTCATTGCGCCCAAGCTCTTCGGTGCACGCGGTGAACAGCAACGACAAGGCCACGAACCCGCCCGCGCACATCCCCGATTTGCTCGATGTGATCACTGTGCCGGTCGTCGTACTCGTAGCGTGCACGAACCGTCAACCGGGCAATCGGCTCACCTCTTCAACTGGCAGTGGCGCTTGATTGACGAGATTACCAGGTATAGACAATCCTTAGACAGGTTTTGAACGGGATTGGAACCCGGCTGAAGTCGGGGACGAAAGTGGCAGACAAAGCGAAATACCGGGTCGGCATGGTCTCGAAGATGACGGGGCTTTCCACGCACACGCTCCGCATGTGGGAAAAGCGCTACGCCGCCGTTCTACCGCAGCGCACCGAAGCGGGAGGTCGCCTCTACACCGACGCGGACGTCGAAAGGCTTCGGTTGCTGCACGGACTCGTCGAGAGCGGCCACTCGATCGGCGGGATCGCAAAGCTTCCGGACGTGGATCTTCGACAGATGGCCACCGCGTTCCCGGCGGCGCAGAGTCAGCCGGCGCTGCAACATCTGGCAGAAGTCCGCAGGCGGGTCATGGCAGCGATCGAGAACCTTCGCGTGCAAGAGGCGGAGCAGATGCTTTCGCGCGCAGCGTTGAGCACGGAGCCTGGCGAGTTCTTGAAACGCGTGGTGGGCCCGATCCTCGTCGAGATCGGTGACCGTTGGCAACGGGGTGAGCTTCGCATCGCACACGAGCACGCTGGCTCGACTGTCATGCGTGGCTTGCTCTTTTCACTGATGCGGCTCTACCCTGCGAACGACTCCAGACGGCGAGCCGTCGTCGCGACACCGGCAAAAGAAGATCACGAGCTCGGTGCGCTGATGGTGGCGATGCTCGCGGCAATGCATGGCTGGAGCGTGCTGTACTTGGGACCCGATCTTCCCGCCGAAGAGATCGCCTACGCGGTGACCGACACCCGGGCCGAGCTTCTCATGCTCTCGATCACCAACTTGAAGCCAAAGGATTCGCAGCGGGAAATCGCAGCCATCGAAAGCGCGATACCCGACCGCGTGAAGATGCTCGTAGGCGGGCGGGCGGCCAGGGCGCTCCCCGAAAGCCGTGCGCAAATCGAGCAGGACCTGGCGTCGGTCGAGGTTGTGCTCAACCGGTAGCGCCTGGAGGCGCGTCCGGCGGCACGGTGTCGCGCGTCGCGCCTTTGATGACCTTCTGCGCCAGGGTCGCCAGACTTCGCGCCCCGCTCTTCTTCAAGAGCGAGCGAATCTGGGCCTTGACCGTGTTCTCTGCTACCCCGAGGGATTCGGCGAGCTCCTTGCGTGAGAGCCCGTCCACCGAAAGCGTGAGCAGCTCGGTTTCCCGGCGCGTGAGCTTCAGCTGGCGCGCAAGATGCTCGATGCGCTGTCCGATGGCTGCGTCGTCGACTCGCTCCTGGGCAAGCGCTCGCTGAATGAACGGATTGAGGTTGTCGGCCGACGCAGGTTTGCAGACGTACTCGCCTCGCATCGTTTGAACTTTGTTAACTACATCACGATTGAGCTCGCCCGTCAGCACGAGCACGGGCAGCCCGCCGTGTTTCTGCCGAATCTCGGCGAGCAAATCCAAGCCGTATCCGTCAGGCAAAATGAGGTCCAAGACCACGCCGGTCCACTCCTCATGGTTCTCCATCTGTTCACGGGCCGCGGCCATGCTGTGCACGACTTCGACCGGACCGTGACGCCCAAATGTACGAGCGAGAGTCCGAGCCAGCGTCGGCTCGTCCTCGACAATCAAAAACCCACCCGGCATGCGGCGTAAGCTACCGCAGTTGACCCCTTCGGTGGTACCGATTTGCCGCCAAAGGGCTTGTTTTTCTAACCCCAATCGATCGTGGTCGAGGCTTCCAAGTGCAAAAACTTGAATAAGTTCAATACCTTCCCAGCTATGATGCAGTTGGTGAGCCAGCGTCGGCTCACCTCAGCCAGCAGGGCGAGACTTGGCAGTGACTTGACGCCAGGCGCCGCCCCCCTTTGAATGGACAAACGGGATGTACGCGGTTGTGATCACCGATGAGGGAGGCGTACGGCGAAGGCTCGATTTTTCGAAGCCCGAGCTGACGGTCGGTCGCGTTCAAGGCAACGACATCGTCTTGTCAAAGCGCAATGTTTCCAAGCAGCACGCGCGCTTGACGCTAGAGGACGAGCAAGCGGTGGTCGTCGACCTGAACAGCACGAACGGAACCTGGGTCAACGGTCGCAAAATTACAGCTGCTCAACCGGTGAAACAGGGCGACAAGATCTACATCGCCGACTTCATCATCACTTTGGAGCCTGCTGACGAACGGTCGGAGACCGCAGGCTCGATGCCGCGGGTTTCGGAGCCGCCGCTGTTGCCGCCGAAGCCTGCAATGCCGGTTACCAGCTCGATACCGGTCAGGCGCTCCATGGCAGGTCGACGCCCAACGCCGGCTGGCGCAGACACACCGGAGTCCGAGCCCAGCTCGCGAGCCACGTCGTTGCCCGCTCGCGTCCAACGCGGAGAGACTGGCCTACCGCGAATTCGCTCGAAGACCGAGACCGGGATTTCGATCGGCGATCCGCTGAACACCTTGTTGAGCCGGCTCGCCGAACGCATGGACATCGACAACGTAGACCCAGCGGACATGAAGAACCAGGACCGCTGGTCGGCCGCACGCGCTGCAATCGCCGAGACGTTCCTCGCAATGCAAACCGATGGCTTGGTTCACACAGACCTCGACATGCGGAGCGTGGCGCATGCAGTGCTGCACGAAGCGGTCGGGCTGGGTGCGCTCGACGATTTACTTTCCGACGAATCGGTTCGCGCAATCGTCGTAAACGGTCCCGAGAGAATCTTCGTCGACAAGGGCGAGGGTCTCGAGACGTCGGAGTTGAAGTTCTCCTCCGAAAGCGCTCTGCGCAGAGTGGCGCGACGACTTGCCGCCGAAAGTGATCAAACACTCGAAGGTCGACCCGTAATTCATGGAAGACTTTCGTTCGGTCCCAGCCTGACAATCATGCAGCCGCCACTGGTCATGAAGGGTCCGATGATCGAGCTCCGCATCCAAAAACCGAACTCTCTCGAGCAACTTGCCGAGAATGGATGGATGAGCCACGACGCTGCAAACTACTTGATGAAGGCCGTTGCAGAGTGCCGCAACATCGTGATCGCAGGTCCGCGCGGATCCGGCGTGACCGAGCTGATGTCGGCGTTGATGCGAGAGCTTCCGGGTACCGAGAACACCGTCACTATCGAGACCATTCCCGAGCTCGACGTCGATCGGGACCGCGTAATCTCGCTGACCGCCGCCGACTCAGGCATCACGCTGGGCGAAGCGATCGCGCACGGAGCGCGGCTCCCTGCGGATCATCTCGTGATCAACGACCTCACGGGCCCCGACACGATGACTGCGTTGACTGCCGCACTTGGACGCGAACCTGGTCATCTGCTCGGAGTGCACTGCTGGAGCACCAAGGACGCCATCGAAGGCCTCATGCTGGCAGCAGGTTCCTCAGGTGCCGAAAAAGCCTATGTCGCGCAGCTGATCGCCAACGCGGTCGATCTAGTCGTGTCGATGCAGCGTGGTCCCAAGGGTCAGCGGGTGAGCGCGATCCTCGAAATCCAAGGCCAAGAAGGTGGTGACGTCAGCTACCAGTCCGTCCCGTTCTGATTCGCGCTGGCTAGGCGCCTTTTCTGAACACTTCGATTGGCGCCTCGCTGACGCCGGGCGCCGGATACGCAGGACGCGCGATGTAGTAGCCTTGTCCATAGTGGGCCCCGCAATCGATGACGGCCTTCATCTCGGTTTCCTGCTCGATGCCTTCGGCGACCACGCGCGCCCCTAGTTCCTGGCAGAGCTTCACGATGTGGCGAACCAAGACCTGTGCGCGGCGATCGTCGGCAAGGTCTGCGATCAAGGTTCGATCGAGCTTTACGAATTCGGGCTTGAGGTCGACGATATACTTCAAGTTCGAGTACCCGGCGCCGAGATCGTCAACCGCGAGCGACACGCCCTTGCCTCGGATTTCGCGAAGCACACTGTGACAGTACTCGAAGTGAGTCAGCGGAACCGACTCGGTCACCTCGAGATAGATTGGCGAGTCGTGGGTGAAGATCGGATCGTCGGGCTGGACGAGCCAGGACTCGTCGAATTCGTTTGGATGCACGTTGAGAAAAAGTGGCACCCCGGGGCAGTGGGTCGTGGAGAGCTCACGAATCGCGCGGCCGAGCGCACCCACGCATCGAGATTGGATCGCCTCGTCAAAGAGCTTTGGCGGGTTGATCCAATGCGGTGAGTTACTCCGAACCAGCGCTTCGTAGGCGAACGGCTCCATCGTGCTGAGGGAGACGATCGGCTGATACACGACGCTCAGGTCCCCGAGTGCGAGCACGTCGGGAAGACCTTTAATGCTCCGACGGCGGGGTGTCCCCGCTCGCCGCTCCTGAGTGTTCTTCAGCCAGCTACGGAAATTCGTCACGGTTGCCCTAACACGGTAAGTTTACAATGATGCGACCAAGAACGGCTATCCTAATCTGGGGAGCCCTAGCGCCCCCCCAGGGGCTCTGGTATGCCCCGCAACGATGAACAGCCCCGTATCGATTGGCCCGGCACAGATAAGCCCGATTGGAACTACACTGGAGCGGCACCTACTCGACCGCCAGCGCAGCATGCCGCAGGCCACGGGGGATTTTACAGGGCTTTTCCAGCAGATCAGCCTGGCTGCCAAAATCATAGGCAGCCGCGTCAGCAAAGCCGGGCTGTCGGGGATTCTCGGACGCACTGGAACCACGAACGTTCAGGGCGAGCAAGTCCAGAAGCTCGACGACTTCGCGAACAGCGTAATCGTGAGCACGGTCGAAGCCGGCGGTCACGTCTGCGTGATGGGAAGCGAGGAGGTTGAAGAACCGATTCAGATCCCGTCACAGTACCCACAAGGCAAGTACGTCCTCCAGTTCGACCCTCTCGACGGCTCTGGCAACATCGACATCAACGCGTCGATCGGGACGATCTTTTCGATTCACCGCCGCCTCACACCCGACGGCGAACCGGGACGCTTGGAGGACCTCCTGCAGCCTGGCAGCGACATCGTCGCGGCTGGCTACGTGATCTACGGCTCGTCCAACATGCTGGTCTACTCGACCGGCGACCAGGTGGACGGCTTCACCTACGACCCAGGCGTCGGCGAGTTCTTCCTGTCGCACCCGAACATCAGGATTCCCCAACGCGGCGGCATCTACTCGATCAACGAGGGCAACTACCACAGCTGGCATGCGGGCATTCAGAGCTGGGTCGACTGGATCAAGAAGCCTTCCGGGGACAAGAAGGCCTACCGCTTGCGTTACATCGGCGCGATGGTCGCCGACCTGCACAGGACCCTGCTTCGCGGCGGCGTCTTCGTCTATCCACCAGACGTGAAGAACACGCAGGGCAAGCTCCGACTTCTCTACGAAGCCTCCCCTATGGCGTTCCTCGTCGAAGCTGCCGGCGGCACGGCTTCAGATGGCAAGAACCGCATCCTCACGATCCAGCCCGAAGAGCTCCACCAGCGGACTCCGGTGTTCATGGGCAGCCCGGACGACGTTGCAGACGTGCTGCGATTCGTGGGCGGCTGAGCGGCTCAGAGCCTCGGCGTCATTTGGAACGGTACCGAAGTTCGCAGGCAACCGTTTTCCGGCTTCGGGAACTTCCAGGTCTTGGCAACACGCTTGACGCAGGAGTACACCTGCGGGTCGTTCAGCGACCCGCTCAGCGATACGGCCCGAACGCTGCCGCTTGCCCCGATGGTCAGCAAGACCGTCATCGACCCCTGGAGCAGGTTGTCGTCTTTCAGACGCCGTTCGTAGCAAGTCTGTACTTGCTTGCTCGGCTGTCCCCGGATGACCGCGCTGAGCTGAGCCGCCGGGAGCGTACCGCTGCAAATCCAGTCCGAAGGGCGCGTCTGCGAGGTCTGCCCGGGCTTTGCGTGTGGCCTGTCCTGTGCACCGTCGTCGAGCCCGGCGTCTTCTTCCGGGATTTCGATCTCGGGCGCAAACTGCTCCCGTGGCGGGGTGTCGGGCGCCGCTTCAGCAACCTCGGCTTCCGAGCCGGAGCCGTCGGTTTTGAGGAAGAACCAAAGCCCTCCGGCACCGAAGAGGAACAGCAAGGCGATCAGGACGTACTTGCCGTCGTTCTTCATCAGCGGCGGTAGGCTCGAGCCCTGGGTCACATCCCCCTCACTTTCCCCAGTCCGAGGCGCTCGGCGCGCGGGAAACCAGAGTGTAGATTCCCCGACCATTGAAGCCAACTCCCGAACCAACTGGAGGCCGAGAAAACCGCTGTTTGCCGCAGGCCGCGCTCTCCTCTATGGTTCGGCCTCTTTAAACGGCAATTGGCGATGGTTGATAAGTTCAAAGGCTTCTTTCTCGTTCTTCTCGTAGTGTTGCTTTCGGCTGTGTTTGCCCTTCAATTTGGGGGTGGCCAGGCCGAAGGTTGCACAGCGGGCGGCAGTACATATCTAGCGCGCGTCTACGACCAGACGCTTAGCAGAGGCGATTTCGAGGCAGCCTATTCGGTCGCCAACTTCGGGAGACTCCCCGAGGAAACGCAACGCTCGATGCGGCTTCCAGAGCTGGTGCTCGACGGCCTAATCGATCGCACGTTGCTTGCCCGCGAAGCGCGTAAGGTGGGCTTCGAAGTCAGCCAAGACGAAGTCATGGCGCGGTTCGTGAATGAAGGTATCATCCTGCTGTCGCTGGGGGTCGGAGCGCCACCCATGCTTCCTCAGGGCGAGATTCCGGTTTCCTTCACCGACAAGGAAGGCGCGTTCAACAAGGACCTCGCCGAGCGTTACATCCAGAACGGGCTTCGCCGAAGCGTAGGCGAGTTCGCGGATGCGCAGGTGGACGAGTACCTGGCGGCGCGGATGCGCGAGCTCATTGCATCATCGATCAACGTCAGCGAGTCGGAGGTCTGGGACGACTACGTTCGGGAGAACGACAACGCGCAGATTAAGTACGTTCGCTTCTCCCCTGCCTACTACATCGAGCAGCAACCACCGGCTTCCGCAGCGGCGCTCGAGACTTGGATCGCGGACAACGAAGATCGCCTCACGGGGGAGTACGAGGCAAGCAAGTACCTGTACACCAACCTCGAGAAGCGCGTGCGCGCACGCCACATCCTCGTCAAGGCAGGGTCCTACGCGACCGAGGAGCAGAAGGCCCAGGCCAGGGAGCAGGCCGAGGCGCTGCGGAAACGCGCGGCCAAGGGCGAGGATTTCGCGGGGCTCGCCAGCAAGAACAGCGACGACCAAATCACCGCGAAGAAGGGCGGCGACATCGGTTTTCTCAAGAAAGGCACGATGCCCGAGTCGTTTGATGAGGCGCTATTCGCGTTGGAGTTGAACGAAATCTCCGAAGTCGTGGAGACGCAATACGGCTTCCATGTGATCAAGGCTCTGGCGATCCGCGAGGGGGACGTGCCGATCGACGAGGCCAAGCAAGAGCTCGCCGAGAGCCTGTATCGAGCGGACGGACTCGAAGCCAGGGCCCGCAAAGCAGCGGAAAGCACACTTGCTTCTTGGCGAGAGACCGGGGACGACGACTTGGTCGCACAGAAGCTTGCGAGGGCTGCCGAACGAGCCGGCGAGTCGGCTCTCACTCCGACCCTCGAAGAAACCGTCGAGTTTGCTCGTTCCGACACTCCGGTGCCCGGTCTCTCGACCACCGCGCTGCTCGATGCCGTGTTCTCCCTGCCCGACGGCGAGTCGTTTCCGATCGGCCCTGTCAAGCTCGGTCGCGAGTGGGTGATCTTCCGGCTCATCGACAGGCAGCGTCCCGACGAAGAGGCATTCACCGACGCGGTTCGCGAATCCACGCGTGAGGTCCTGCAAACGCTCAAGAAGCAAGAGACCGTCGACCTTTACATCCAGCGGCTCCGTGCCAAGGCAACCGCCGACAAGGCGTTGCGGGTCAACTCGCTCCAAGCCCAGGATGGCCGTAGCTAGCGGACCGAGTCTCCCCGAGCTGCCCACCGAGTCGTTGACACTCGGGAACAGCCTGCGGGTACGGCTAATTCCTCTGCCGCACTTGCAGTCGGCGACCGTTTCGTTTTTCGTTCGCGTCGGCTCTCGCTACGAGACCGTTCAGACAAATGGTTTGAGCCATTTTCTGGAGCACATGCTGTATCGCGGTACGGTCGCGCACCCCGCGGCACACCAGCTGAACCTGGCGATCGAGCGGCTCGGCGGAACCCTCGACGCAGCCACCCATGTCGACTTCACTAGCTACGATCTGACGTTGCCGCCAGAAACGATCACCAAAGGCATCGAGCTGCTGGCTGAAGTCCTGCAACAACCGCTATTGACCGAGCTGCGCGCGGAGAAGCAGATCATTCGAGAGGAGATCCTCGAAGATCTCAACGAGGGTGGTGCGCAGATCGACGTAGACAACGTGTCGCGGCGTTTGCTCTATCCCGACCACCCGCTTGGATTTACGATCGCAGGGCCCCTCGACAATCTCGACCGATTCGAAACCGGCGACCTACGGCGGCACCACGATGGCCACTACACCGCACACAACTCGGTGGTATGCGTCACCGGTGCGTTCGATCCCCTGAAGATCGGCAACACGCTTCGCTCCCACTTCGAGGAAATGCCAGCTGGGAGCGCGATGGAGCCTGACGGTTCACCCAGCAACCGGGCGCGTGAGCGGTTTTCCTACGTTCATGAGCACGGCAGCCAAACGGACGTGCGACTCTCGTTTCACACGCCCGGCATTGCGAGCTCCGAGGCGCCGATTCTGCTTTTGCTCGATCGGGTGCTCGACGACGGGCTGAGCACGCGCGTACATCAAACGATCTGCGAAGAACGCGGTCTAGCCTATGAGGCGTTCGCAGGGAATGATACGTTCGAGGATTGCGGGGTGTTCGACTTCGGGGCTTCAGTCGAGCACAGCAAGGCGCCTTCCTTGGTGGAAACGGTCTTCGAGCTCATCGGTGATCTCCGCCGGCACCCCCCGACGCAAGAAGAAGTCGAGAAAGCAAAAAGGCGCTATTTATGGAACCTCCGGACGGTACGTGACGACTCCGAGGATGCCGCGCACTTCGTCGGGAGCAGCGCGCTCTTTGGTCTTCCCGAGCGAGTCGGAGCCATTGCGGAACGAGTCGAACGAGTGACGCCTGACGACATCCAACGAGCTGTGCAGCGATATCTCGATCCCGAAGATGCGTACCTGACCTGCGTGGGTGTGCTGGACGAAGCGGTTCTCGCGAACGTTCGCCGCCTGGCCGGAGCCTAGGCATCGAGGTTCACCCAATGGGCACGCCCGTCGGGCCCCCACTCCTTCTTCCAGAGCGGTACGGTTTCTTTGATTCGATCGATTGCTTTGCGGCACGCGGCGAATGCGTCGTCCCTGTGTGCGGCGCTCGCTGCGACACAAACGGCGACGTCACCGATGTCAAGCTCACCGATCCGATGCACCGCGGCAATCCGGATGTCAGCGTGTTCCGAGGCCACGCCTTCGAGCACGCGCGTCATCTGTTTGAGCGCGAGGCTCTCGTGCGCTTCGTAGTCGAGTCGGGCGACCTTTTTTCCGTCCGCGTGGTCGCGAACGACACCATGGAAGATACAAATGCCACCGGCACCAGAGTGCTCGACGGCTCTGCGAACCTCGTCGACCGAGATGTCTTCAGTGCTCAGCTTGCATAGAACGATCGGCGACCCACCGGCAACAGGGGGCAAGATGTCGATCCGGTCACCTTCTCGAAGGGCTTGCGAAGCTTCGACGAAGTCGCCGTTCACCGCGAGCCGCATGCGCTCGAGCAAACCGCCGAGGGATGGAAACCGATCGGTGATCTGGCGACGGAGCTCTTCCTGCGGCACGCTCTCCGCCCGGAGCTCGAACGTCGAGCTCGAGCAATCCGCAAGCTCCCTTGCAGCGGCGTAGAAGTGAACGTCGACCTTCATCAGACCCGGCCAGCGTAGCAGGCATCGAAATGAGGGCAGGCTCACCAGGCGTGTTAGAGTTCAAAGCAGGTGACCGAGTCTGGGCTCAAGCTGATTTTGTGGGTCGTTGCCGCAGGCGCGATCGGAGTGATCCTCGCGATCCCCCAGCCGGTCAGTCCCTGGGAGATGCCAAGCCTAGTGCTCGACCGAGCCGCTGTTTCGGACGCAATTGGGCTGGACGAAGCGCTCGCGAAAGAAGCGCCACTCTCCGAGGAAGCCCAGAGCTTGCGGGCGCTCTTCCTCGACCACGGCCGCTCGGAACTCGCGCCGCACTACGAGAGGCGTGAGTACGATCGACGCCAAGCTGAGATCTATCATGCTACGGAAGCCCTCATCGAGAAGCATGGAGCACCAGCGCTCGAAGCCATGAGAGCCGGCGCCGTAGAGGATTTTGCCCGCATGTTCGGTGATGGCGGCCACGTGGCGCAAGATGAAAACGAGCTGGGCGTACTTGGCGGCATCACACAAGTCTTGGAGCAATACGGGGCCATGCGCGATGGCGTCGTCGTCGCGCCGCCGCTGACGCTTCGCGTGTTCTACAAGGCGCGCTGGAATGCCATACACCGCCGGCCGTTCGTGGAAGGCTTCTCGCCGATCGAGCTTCAGGCCTATTGGGGTTGGCTTGCACTTCACGCTTGGGGTAAGCCCTTGGAGCAACGCAAAGACGCCCTATTGGCGTTTCGTGACGCCGGTGGCTCGGGTACGCAAGAGGCGGCCGCGCTCTTCGATCTGCTCGATGGCCGCTCGGATCGCGCCTCGAAGTCCTTGATTCAGCTCTATCGAGTGACTCGCCAGCTTCGGTTGCGAAATATCGGGCTTGGAGCGCTTCACGCCACCCTTCTGGCTGCGAGTTCACCGTGATACGACGCTTGGAGTGGACACAGAATTCTCGTTCCCGTAGCCTGAGTCTTCCGATCGAGCACAAAGATTCGAGCCTGGCGTGAAAGTGGACCTCAAGAAGAGCCTCTTCATTCTCCCGAACCTGTTCACACTTTCGAGTGTGCTATGTGGATACAACGCCATCTTGATCCTCTCGGACCAGCCGACCGCCGATGACTTCTATCGCGCTGCGCTCCTCATCGTCTTCGCCCTGTTCTTCGACGGCATCGACGGCCGCGTCGCGCGCCTGACCAAGACACAGACAGCCATTGGGGTCCAACTCGACTCCCTTGCAGACGTGATCTCGTTTGGCGTTGCACCCGCGATCCTCGTCTATCACTGGTCGCTCGCCGAGCTCGGCACTGCGGGCATGATCGTCGGCTTTCTATACGTCGCAGCGGGCGCGGTCAGGCTCGCGCGCTTCAACGTCACCTCGACAGGGGACGACGGCCAGCCAGAGCGACCCGCAAAGTACACGCAGGGCCTGCCGATTCCAGCGGCGGCGGGCATTTTGATTTCCATCGTCGTGGCGAACACGCTGACCGGAAAGCTGCCGTTTTCACCGTTTTTGATCTCAGTTCTCGTGATCACGCTCTCGATCTTCATGGTCAGCGCGATGCCGTTCCGGTCGTTCAAGGACCTGCGTCTCAACGTGCGCACGGTGCTCTTCATCGCGGTGGCGCTCGGAGTGACGGTCTGGATCGCCTTGAAGGTGCACCCGTCGATGGCACTGGTTTGGCTGCTCGCCGCGTACGTCATCATCGGTATCGTCGAGAGCCTCATCGTGCTCATGAACAAGGCGCGCGCGGGCATCGACAAAGCCGGCCAGCGCTCCGCCTAGCGCTCTACTCCTGGTCGGGCTCGGCGGCCTGGGTTGCCTGCTTTTGCGCGGGGTTCTCGTAGACCGAAATGACAGGAACGCCGTCGTACCGCAGAACGAAGACCGGCTGCACGCTTCCGAACGCGACCCAGGCTTGATAGTCGACTTCATTGAAGTGTGCCTCGTGGTGAACGAGGACCAAATCGGCATCGCTCATCGATGACGCCGGGCGGACCGTCGACGCAATGATGCCGTCCCTCTGCAACATGGCCCAGGATCCGTGGGTCGTATCGCAGGTCCATACCGATCCGCCCTCGGGAAGCTTCTCTGAAATCCAGCTCGCCAGGCTTCCGGTGGTGAAGCCCCAGAACTGTCGATTCATTCCGAGGTCCGCGGCGCCAGGCACTCCGCCGGCAACCGGTGTGTAGTGCGATAGGCCAAAAGGATGGCTGTGCGCCGTTTCGATGGCGCCGGGCAAGAGGCAGAGAGCGGCAAGGCTCCACGACACCGAGCGACGGCCCATCCAGAGCTCGGCGCTTTCGATCACCGCCAGGAAGCCCCAACCCGCGAAGAGCGCCAGGAAGGGATAGGCCGTGATCCAATGCTTGGTTCCGCCAAAGATCGGCGAGGTCGGAAGCGCGATCGCAAGGAGAGGCGCAAGCATGCAACCGAGCCAGAGCACGTCCGTCCTGCGACCGGTCGGGTCGTTCGGCTTCGTCAGCCACGGAGGCCGGAGCTGGGTCCGCCGGTAGTAAACGCCGAGCAATGACAGAGCGAGCACCGTGAGCGACACGGTGAAGAGCGTCATCACAAATGGAACCGACACGGGCAGAGGCGGCTCGAAGTAGCTGGTGCCGAGGTACTCGTAGGTGTAGTGGACGTGGCGAAGGTGAAACCGCACGTAGGCAAGGAGACGGCTCCCCGTGTCGTGCCACAACCAAGGCCAACTTCCGATCAACACCAGCGGCCCGAGGAGGAGCATCGAAGGCAGCCAGGCGATCGAAGCGCGCTCGGTGCGAGTTGCGCGTGCCTCGTCGCGGCGAATCCACAGAAAGTGGATTAGGAGAATCCCTGGAAGCATCCAGCTGTTGTGCTTCGTGGCGAGCGCAAGCCCAAACGCCAAGCCAGTGAGCGGGACCCAGCGTCGGTCTGCCAAAGCCCGCCAGTACGTATACGCGGTCAGCGTGATGAAGAACGCAATCGGGACATCGAAACAGGCGAGATGGCTGTGATAGAAAACCCGCGGCATCAGAGCGAAAGCCAGAGCCGCAAAGAATGCACCCTGCCGGCGCATGACCGCGGCGCCCCAGGCGTAGATCAACCACAGCAAGAGGCCTGCGGTGAGCATGCCCGGAAAACGAAACGCAAGTGATTCGTTGGGGAACAGGCCGAGGTGCTTCTGTGCCAACCAACTCCACGCAAAGCTCAGCTTCATCCAAGCTGGATGCTCCCAGTTGTAACGCCAGGCTCGATCGATGCTTTGCTGTTGGAGGGCCGATGACGGATCGCGGACGAGCTGGGTGATCCAGCTCGCTGAGCTCTTAGCCGCATGTACGTAGAAGCTCTCGTCGCGGGACATCGCCAAGTCGGACGCTGTCCCCATGAGGAGCAGCAGGTACCCGACGCACAGCGCCGCTCCGATCAGATGATCACGACCCTCCAAGGCCCTGGCATCATTCATCGAGGCCACCGGAAAGTCGACGCTTGGCGCCGTCCACGGGGCGTTGCCCCTTTACGCTCGATGCCGACCAGCAGAAGAGGCGGGCGCTCGGATCATCTGCGGTGGTTTCGAAGCGAACGCGGGCTCGCTCGACGCCGAGCTCGGACGTGTCGATCTCCAGACCCGACCAGCCGTCCCCGTCCCGGTGAACGAGCTCGCCCACCAACTGGTCGTCGATCCAGACGCGCAGGCTGACGGGGGCGTGTATGCGTTGGCGCTCGGCCTGGTAGTCGATCCCTCCGTGGACTAGAAGGCGGTCTCCGAGCACTGCGTCGGCAAACGTGACGCGGACCGGATCGGTGCCGGCGGGGTGCTGCCAAATACACCGCTTAGGTCGGAGCTCGAGGTCCGACAAGATGGTCGCGCCAACCCAGAACCACGGACGACGGGAATCGCAGACGAACCGTTCGGGAGGCGTCATGGGACCATGTCCAAGGCCTCCGCGGGCCGAGGGCGCCTTCACCCAGGGGCAAACCTTCGACCCGTCAGCGCCCAGGAGCTCGACCTCCGCGTTGGCAATCTCATCGACGAAGTCGTACAGCAACGCATCGTTGGACAGGGGCCACATCCGTACGCGCACTTCGTCGAAGTCGGCTTCGAGAGCGGGAGGCTCGTCGCGGGTGCCTGCCCCGCGAATGCCGACTTCCCATAGGCGGCCGATGCCAGCGGGGTCACCCGGAGCCGCCATGCGCAAGGACAGAAGGTCTCCGAGCAGGTTGCGGACGATGGGGTCGGCCCAGGATGGCGCAGCGACGATCTGGTCGGTCGACTCGTAGCGCGCGCGAACGAACGCTGCGGCCGCCTCCCACGACTCCTCGCTAGGAATCGCTGCGTGGATCAACGGATGCGCCACGAGCTCGAACACCGCAAGGCCGGCGATCAGCACCCAAACCCACGCAGCGAGGCTCCGCTTTCGCCGTGCTCCCGCCACGCGGGTCCGATGCTAGCAGGGCTCAGGTCATTCCGCAGCTTCGCAGAAGAACGTGAAGGTCCAGCCCTCTAGCCGCGGAGTTGTCGCACCGTCGATCGACGGATTGAGCAAGGCCGTGATCTGAAGGTAGGGCAGGCCAAAAGTCTGTCCCGCGGCGATGAGCTCCTCTCTGATGTTGAACGTGCCGCCGGCCGCGGGGCCCGTGATCGAGATGATGATTGGAATTGCGGTTTGCAGGTCGACGAGGGTCGAGGCTTGCCGGATCTGGAACTCGATGCTCGAGGTCGATGGCGTGCTCCCGACCCAGTCCAGGTCGTCCCACTTTGGGCGTTCCGGCGGCGTATTGCAGCGCAGGGTGCTGTCATAGACGTTGCGATAGAAGGCCGAGCCGGGGATGTCGTCGAACAGATGAGCGGCCGAGTTGGGCACCATGACGCGAACCGGAATCCGCTCGACTTCCACGGAGTCGTCCGCCGCGACGACGAGCTCGAAATCGAACACCTGCGAGCTGCCGGTCGGCGAAACCGTGGTGTTCTCGAAGACCACCTCGTACTCCAAGGCCGCGCCGAGGTCGCAGCGGGTGCACGTGTTTCCCGATCCGGAGTCGCACTCGAGTGGTTGCCCTTCGGCGCAGCTCTCTTGACGAAGCAGCGCAACGAACTCTCGTTCGTCGATGCCGGTGGCAGGATTGTCCTCGTCGACCATCGTGAAGGTGTAGACCGAGTCGTCCCTGGCAAACGCGATCGTGTTGCTGATTGCAGCGTCGAGGCCCTCGCCGGTTGCCGAGGAAAGCTCGGTGACCCAACCGATGCCGAACTTCGTGAGCGCATCGGTAGCCACCGCAATCTCTTGCGCATCGGCGTTTCCGGGGCTCGTCACGTCCATCGGGTCTTGTAGGGTCACCACACTTGCCACGCGGATGTCGCTTGCGAGCAGTGCGGTTTCGACTTCATTCCAAACCACGGGTGCGTTGGAGGTGAGCCAGACGGGGTTCGGAGAATCGCCAGCGCGCACGATCGAGATGCTGAAGGCCCCCTCGGGCACGTACCCGGGGGAAGCCTCGGGAATGATGCCGTCAACGACCAGATAGTACTGCTGCGATGTCGTCGGGGCCCAGCTCACCAAGCCCCAGTTGCCGACGCCGCTGACATCACCGCCGTCGCATCGGAGTGCCACAGCTGGGTCGAGAAGCGCGGCGTCGAAGAGCGCGACGTTTGCGCCGGGCCAATGGGTGTTGCCCGCAAATGCGTCCAAACCCGCCACCGGCGAATCGAAGCGCAGCGCGATGACTGCGTCTTTGTGATCATCGTTTTCGCCAGGAATTACGCCCGGTGGCGTTTCGCAGCCGGTAGCCGTGACCGTCTTCACCGTGTCGTTCAGGAGCGTGCTCATGCCCATCAACGTCAGCGACTGACCGGACAGATCACCCAGATCCAACGCCAGAGCGGCGGTATCGGCCAAAAAAAGCTCGGGGAACATCTCGACAGGAGGCAAGGTATCGACGCCGGCGCCAACGGGTGGCGGCCCTGGTGCAAATGGGGGGTCAAGGTACTGAGGGCCCCCGGCCCTCGGCCCATTGTAAGCCGCCACATCGGTGATGTTCATGACCACGTGCAAGGCCCCATCGCGAAAGCAGGGATAGCCGATGTCGCCGTCCGGGGCGTTCGGACAGGAGCCGCGATTGGGAACGAAGTCGCCTAGACCGAGACCGCTTGCCACCGAGTAGAGTGCCTGCGTTGCAGCCGAAGCCACCCTCATGTTGTTCGTCACTGTGTTGAGGGTGCTGACGGCAGTCTGCACGAGGGCATCGTCATCGGTCAGGTCGAGGATGTGGTGATACGGCGCCTGGCTGTGCGCGGCGGCAAGGGGAGCCAGTGGATACTCTCGGTACAGACCAAGACCGAATTGCGCGTCGGGGAAGCTCGCGCGGACATCGGCCATGACGTTCAGAATCTCGGCCTTGAGAACCGCGATCTCTTCCTCGAGCGTCAGTGTCGCGTCGACCAGGAAGTACACGTCGATCTGCGGGATGTCGGCGGTGACGTCGACGGCCGAGCCTCGAGCTGCCTCGCCCCCGCCGGCCGAATCATAGAAGAGAGTTTGGTAGAGCCCGTCGTTCGTGGGGTCGTTGTCGCAACTGATCCAGTCGGGCGTACCGGGACAATCGTCGGCAGCGTCGGGGACGCCATCATCGTCGCCGTCGGGCAACGAGCTCACGCGGTCGATGATGAGCGAGTTGGTCCCAGGCGAGTAACGAACGCCCGCGGAGTTGCTTGCATTCAAATCGCTGTTGTCGGGTTGGTCTACGCTAACCGAACACAGCGGGTCGGCAGGGGAACACTCTGCCGGCGGATCGACGACTGCGGTCTCGGTGTCGACTGCTTGCGAGCCGTCGCCACATGCCACCGCTGCAGCCAGAGCCGCGCAAAGCGTCCAAAGTCGGGCTGTCTTTCGGTTCAACAACATTGTGAAATTGCTTACATTCGGGGGAACCCACATTACCGCATATCGCGGTCATGTGTAAGGTCTACATGACAGCGCCCGCGATACAGAGCGGCGGCGCGTCCATCCGGGGAGACCCGCACACCTGCTGAGGCGCGCAGTCGCGCGAATCTACACAGGAACCTTGCCGCAAGACGCACTCTTTCCGGCCGTCACCCCAAAGGTCTTGGCACTCGAAACCGACGACACAATCGTCAATCGAAGCGCACAGCCCGAACTGACCGCAGACTGCGCTCAGGCCTTCGACGCTCGTTTCGCAAACCGGTGCCGTGCCCAGGATGCATTCGAGGTTGTCGCAAGAAACGGGAGCCGGCACGTTGGGCATGCGCGATGGCATGCATTCTCGCGAGCCATCTCCGTCTGCGTCACCGCATGGAACGCCGAGCGTGAGACAATCGAGGTCGATCGCGCAAGGACGCGTGATGCGACGACAGAAGCGTTGATCGGCCGAGGCGAAAAAACAGGTATACCCGTGCGGACAGTCCGAAAAAGCTTCGCAAGGAACGCGCCGATCGGCACATGCGCCGTTTTCGCACGCGAAGCCCGGGACGCAGTCATTGGAATCATCGCAACCGGAGTCGATGCGGAGACAGCGGCGAATCGTCTGGTTGCACGCGTAGGCCGGATTTCCGCAGTCCTCGTCTTCAGTACAGGCCCCGCCACCGGTGACGAAGCAGCGCGAAAGGCCTTTGCAAAGGCTGGTAACACAGGCCTCGCCGAGGTCGCAGTCTTTGTCAGACTCGCACAAGGCGTCCGGATCCGGGCAGCCTGGACAGCCCGGACTAGTCTCGCACCAGGAACCGCCACCATCCGGGCCTCCGTCGACCCCGCCGTCGACACCGCCATCTAGGATGCCGCCGTCCAAGCCTCCGTCGGGCCCCCCATCGTCGACCGAACCGTCGCCCGAGGGACTGCCACCATCTGGATCAACATCTGCGTCGGTTCCCGCGTCATCGGGAATCGAGGAGGCAGCCTGGTCGCCGCAGCCTGCCGCGGCCGCAGCGACAAGCACGAAGTAAGCAAAGAAACGCATCGTTTGGGGAGGACTCAGAGAACCGAAAAGGCTCCGAAAGTCATTCTAAGGGCGGAGAGATTCTCGTGGTTCACCGCCGTTCTAGGGAGCGGAGCGTAGCGCGTCTGGGCGTGCGTCGCATCCCGACGGGTGCGAGACCTTGACCGCCCACAACTACAGCCCCAAGGCTCAACGCATGTCGTCACTGGATAGCGCTTTGATCGCGATCGAGCGCGCGTGCGGGAGCGGCTCGGTGATCCGTGACCCGAGCTTGCTCGAAGGCTACGCGCAGGACGAAAGCGAGGCCGAGCCCTGTATGCCGGAGGCGGTGATCCGCGCATCGAGCACCGCGGATGTGTCGGCAGTCATGAAGGCTGCGTACGAGCACGAGGTTCCGGTCACTCCGAGAGGCGGTGGCACCGGGCGTGTTGGTGGCGCCGTGCCGGTGCCCGGTGGAATCGTGTTGGCGTTCGAAAAGATGAACGCCATCGAGGGCATCGACAAGAGCGAGCTGACGACCACGGTGCAGCCCGGAGTGATTACCGGCGAGCTGAAGCGGGTCACCGAAGAGGAGCAACTGTTCTATCCACCGGATCCCAACTCGCGCGATTCGTGTGCCATCGGTGGCAACATCGCGGCCAACGCGGGTGGCCCGCGCGCGTTCAAATATGGCGTGACGCGCGAGTACGTCATGGGGATGGACGTGGTCTTGGCCGACGGGACGATCCTCAAGCTCGGCCGCCAGACCAAGAAGGGCGTGACGGGCTACGATCTCACGGCCCTGATGGTTGGAAGCGAAGGCACGCTTGGAATCGTGACCGAGACGACGTTGCGACTGATCCCGAAGCCTGAAGCGACGGTGACGGCTCTGGCCTGTTTCTCGAGCTTGGACGAGGTCGCACCGGTCGTGTCGGCGCTGCTCGCGCAGGGGCAACTCCCGGCGTGCATCGAGCTTCTCGACGAAGAGGCGATCCGCATCGTGCGCCCCGAGGCCGGCTTGACCATTCCAAACGAGACAAAGGCGATGCTCTTGATCGAGCTCGACGGCGAAGAAGCCAAGCTCGAGAGCGAGTTGGAACGGACCGGCAACATTCTGTTCGATCTGGACGCGCTTGAGGTGTTGGTGGCGCAACACAGCGGCGAGCGCGAGCGGCTTTGGGCTTCGCGCCGTGAGCTCAGCCATAGCTTGAAGCGGCAAGCCAAGAACAAGCTCTCCGAAGACGTCGTCGTTCCGCGAACAAAAATGGCAGACCTCCTGGGCTACTGCGCCGAACTCGCCGACCAACACGAGTTGGTGATTCCGACGTACGGTCATGCCGGTGACGGGAACCTCCACGTGAACTTCCTATGGAACGATCCAGATGAAAAAGCTCGCGTCGACAAGGCGATCGAAGCGCTCTTTCAACGCGTGATCGATCTGCGTGGGACTCTGAGCGGCGAGCACGGGATCGGGGTGTTGAAGGCCCCGTACCTGCCCATGGAGCAATCTCCGGAGCTGATCGCCCTGCAAGAGAAGATCAAAGACGTGTTCGACCCCAAGCACATCCTGAACCCCGGCAAGATCTTCCCCGCAGACGCCAAACGCTTCCACGGGGCGTGCTAGAAGCAGCGACAGCAACTGTGTTGCGCGACTGAGTCACCGAAGAACGGCTAGGGACGGGCGTGCTCGCGATCGGGACCGGGGCAAAACGGGGATGGCCACCGTACGACCTCCCGAGCGTCGACTTCTACATAGGAGAACGGCTCGGGATGGGCAGC
>Ga0209456_10000178_pt1 | contig 35664 bp, 22 predicted proteins | sample COG_11_FD_184755 | JGI IMG/M metagenome (GOLD analysis project Ga0209456, IMG submission 184755) | Pelagic marine sediment microbial communities from the LTER site Helgoland, North Sea, for post-phytoplankton bloom and carbon turnover... | ecosystem: Environmental > Aquatic > Marine > Neritic...
CGTGCCGTTATCCAGGTCTTTGGTCAGGTTGATCGTGAACTGGTTGCCTTCGCGCGCGTTGAATCCCGCGTCGCGAATACCCGGCGAACTCTCGATGTAACCGCCGATCATGTAGTAGAACTCGTCAGCGAGCTCGCCGCTCAGGTACCCGTCGAAACGACTGAGGTCATAGTCCGAGGTCGTGTACTTCACGAGGCCTTCGGTGTCCTCGCTGCCTTCGCGCAGGATGAAGTTAGTGGTCAGGCCCGGCTGCCCGTTCGAGAAAACCGGGTTCGGGCCGCCACGTAGCGCCTCGACGCGTAGCACGGTTTCATCGACACGGAACAGCGTCGTGTTCTCGAGGAACGACAGCGTCGGCGGTGGGAAGATCGGTGCGCCATTTACCTGCAATGAGAAAAACGGTGCGTCACCGCCTCCCGGAAAGCCGCGAACGAAAACGTTCGCGCCGGCAACGCCGCCCGAACTCTCGGACCAGACGCCCGGAACGAGCTTCAGGAGATCGGCAGTGCTCTGCGGTGAGTACTCGTTGATATCGGAGTCGCTCATCGTTGTGATCGCAAAGCTGGCGTCGAACTTCCGGAGCTCAGCGCCACCGGCGACACCGGTAGTGATGATCTCCTCAATCGGCTCGTCCTCGGCGTAGTCAGCCGTATCCTGGGCGACCGCTGGTGGGGACACCGCAAGGGCCGTGAAGAAAACTGACGCCAGTCCGATCCGGCGCCATGTAGATGCATTGGTGGTCATTTTTATCCCCCTACTGCCTGAATATGCCCGAATAAGGTACTCCTGATTGAAATGCATTTCAATAATTTTGAAATGCGTTTCATCCGGGCTATATTGTGCGCTAGACCCAAGCCCCTCGGAACTCACTGTGAAAAAACGCGCCAAGACGATGGCGGACATCGCGGAACTGGCCAACGTCTCGAAGCCCACTGTTTCCAGGGCCTTGAGCAACAGCCCCCTGGTAAACGAGGCGACCCGGGAGCACGTGTTATCAGTGGCTGCCGAGCATGGCTACGCCGTCAATCGCAACGCGCAGAAGCTCAGACACAAGCGCACCAATACGATCGCGGTCTCCATGGATTTCCGCTCGCACCGCGAGAACCATATTTCTGACCCGTTCATGTTCGACCTGCTGGCCGGCGTTTCCGAGGCGCTCGGTGACCGCAACCAGGACCTGCTGCTGTGCGCCCCGAACCACAACGACTCGGTGGCGTTCCGGCAGATCCTGAACGAGCGTGGCGCCGACGGTTTCATTATTCTCGGGCAGGGACATCGCGAGAACATGCTGAAGGAGTTCGCTGCGACCGGCGCGCCACTGGTCGTGTGGGGCGCCGCGGCAGAAGACGCAAACTACTGCGTTGTAGGCAGCGACAATTTCCTGGGGGGTCAACTGGCCGGTCGATACTTTCTGGAGCAGGGTCGACGGCACTTCCTGTTCGTCGGCGACACCTCGTTCCGTGAATTTCACATGAGGCGTGAAGGGCTGCACAGCGTGGCCACCGAGGCAGATCCCGACCTCTCCATCGACGACATCGATTTGCATGGATTCAGTTACGATGCCGCGTACGACGCAGCGAACCGCTACCTCGATGTCATCGAGAATCGGCCGGACGCCGTATTCACCTATAGCGACACGGCCGCCATGGCGTTTATTTCGGCGTTTCGGGAGGCGGGAATCAGCGTCCCAGGCGATGTATCAGTAGTTGGCTACAACGACATTCCAGCGGCACAGTATTTCAGCCCTCCGATCACAACGATTCGCCAGGACACGCACCAGGCGGGCCGCGTTCTGGCCGCGAAGCTGATGCGCGTGATCGATGGCGATGAACCCAGGTCGGCGCTGATCCGCACCGAACTGATCGCGCGCGACACCTGACGCTTCGCCAGAAAACCGAACCGCCCGTTGGGCCTGGCGATGCTCGGGATGGAGATGAGGTAAAGTGAACGCTGTGAAAGATCCCGACCTGAAACTGCTGGTACTCGTGTTGTCGGTCGTTGTCCTGGGCGGCGCATTCTGGTTCTTCCGGGAGGACATATTCCCTCCCGCCCCGGAACCGGTCGTGGTGCAGCCCGAGCCTGCCGAGGAAAAAGAGCCGGCTAAGAAAGAGCCGATACACCCGATCGCTTCGCCCGAAATGTCCATGTCGCGCGAGGGCGAACTCGTGCCACTGCCACCGCTCGACGACAGTGACAGCTACTTCCTCCTCGCACTGATCGACCTGTTCGGATCAGGCGTCGAACCCGTTCTCGTTCGCGAAGCGCTTGTCGACAAGTTCGTTACTACCGTAGACAACCTGACACGCAGTCACGTGGCAGAGAAGGTTCGCCCGGTCGGCAGACTCTCTGGGGCATTTACCGTCGACGCAACAGCAGATAAGCGAACGTTCGAACTCAGTAATGACAACTTCGCACGCTACGATCATCTCGTCGACATGGCGACGAATGCCGACATCGAGGCCGTCGTCGCCATGTATCGTCGCTTCTATCCGCTGTTCCAGGAATCCTACGAGCGACTCGGCTACCCGGACGGCTATTTCAACGACCGGGTCGTGGAGGTTATCGACCACCTGCTGGCGACGCCCGTGATCGAGGAGCCTGTCCGGCTCCTGCGGCCACACGTGCTGTACAAGTTCGCGGATCCAAATACCGAGGCGCTCTCGAGCGGCCAGAAACTCCTGATACGCATGGGAAACCAGCATGCGGAGTCGATCAAGCAATTATTACGCAAGCTCCGCACAAGCGTCGCGAGCCCATCGGCCGATCGTCCTGATTAGCACAAAGGCCTGATTGCATGCGCGGCTTCACGCGCACTCTGCCAACGAAAAATGTAACTGTCGGAAAAGTAGTAATACAGAACGCCATTGGGGAACAGCGCGACCGTAATACCGCTTACACCGGACATAAACGGCACCCATACGGGCTTCGGGCAGCCTAGCGACGGTCCTGCGTTAAAGGCCCAGAAACCGTTGTTATACCTGAGATCCCCTGAGCCGGCGGTCAGCCCGCGGTCGTTCGCCTTGCGCTGCAATGTTGCGGCGAGCATCTCGTCCCAAAGCATCGGCTCGCCATTCAGCAACGCGCCGTCGTTGAGCCACGCCGCAATGCGAATGATGTCGTCCACCTCATAGGTCAATCCGTAGCCGGTGAATGCCTGCGCCATCGAATCGTAGGTGCGCTTGGTGCTGTCCAGTAGCGGGCTCAGTTCGAGCTTTCGCCAGATCGAGTCGAGCAACACCGACTCGTAGAGGTCCGCGGCGGCGTTCTCTTGAGCGAGGACGCGACCGAGGGCCACCCCAACCAGGTAGGTGTCGGATGTGTGGTACACAAACTGCGACCCGGGATCAGCTTTACGTTCGAAATGGCCGCAGGCAAAGTCTAATTTCTCCTGATGATTGTCCGAAAAGACGAATTGCTCGTGCGGAGCCGAGTCTTCGTCTTCGCCCGGAATCGATGACTCGAAGTTCCCGGTCGCCATGTCGAGCGCGTTCTCGATCGTGACATCCCGCCACCGCTTAATGTCGCATTCATCTACCAGCGATGCGATCTTTCGCCGGGAGGAACCGGGATAGAGTTTCTCCAGCCTCATCGTAGCGATAGCGGCGAAGATCGACTTGGCGGTGGAGTACGAAGGAAGAGGCAGCGAGGCGCAGTAAGGATGCGGACCGTGGCGCGTACGGCACTCGCTGCGGTAATGAACGCCGTCGACGACCACGCCCAGAACGCTGATATCGGCGGCCGGAATGTCGTCGGCGATCCCGAGCGTCAGCGGATTGACGACCGGGTGGTCGTCGGACAGCTGCGCAAGTGGCCGCGTCGACAGTCGATTTTCCCGGTGCCCGTCGAGACGTTCGAAATGCGCGGCGGCCTCTTCAACCAGGTCCGCTGGCTTGTACCTCGCGTCAACGATTCCCCACATGTCGAACTTGAAATAGCCGCATGTCTCGCTGCTTACCTGGTAGGCGACGCGCGAAACTTCACCCGGGCCCCTGAACAGCCACGTCAATACGCCATTATGCGTGCAGTTCGCGCTGCGCTCCTGCAGTGCAAACGGCACGGACGCCCTCGTCCAGCCGTTATCGCCCTCCTCGTCCCAGGCCTTGCCGGGCTGCAGGATGATCTCCCAGTAAGGATGCTCGCGGCGAATCACGCCGCGTTGCATTGGCACAATGTCGTGGCCTCTTTGCACGAACAGAAAATCGAACCGGGGCAGATGCAGGACAGGTTGCCCGATCTCAGACACGCGGTTCCAGATGTCTTCCACCGTGCGGAATCTTCCCGCCCGGTCCGGTGCGACCAGGCGCAGCGAACCGGAAAACGAATGCGCCGGAGGCAATGCTGTCGCCGGCATTGCGAACTCGCGCATTGCGACGGCATCGACGAGATCCGCGTCGCCCAGCAGGAATGACCGGGTCAGGACCTGGCGCTCGGCAGCGTGCACGGGCAACAAGGCCAGGGCGGCGAGCACAAGCGGGCCGGCCACCGCTCTATTCATGCAGCGGAATCTCCGCCGCTTCGAGCACCTCTATGAGCGGTGCGAGTTGTTGCCGATACTGCTGCCATCGCCCGACGGAACTCTGGTAAACCGGCTGACGCACCTGCACCGAGCTGGCCGTTGTCGACGCATCCTTGCTCTCGTGGAACTTCAGGATCTGTAGCTGCCAGTCCAGGTTACAGAACTTGAGCAGTCGTCGGGCCTCGCCCTCGAGATCCGTCACGAGCTTCTCGTACTCGACAACATGGACGGCGCCGGGAAGCACGCTTTGCCAATGCTCCATGAGCCTGTGATAGGCCGCATAGTATTGCCCGAGTTCTCTAAGATCGTATGAAAACGGATACGCGTCGACGAACAACTGTTTGTAGATCGCGTAACAGGTATCGAGCGGATGCCGCCGCAGATTGATGATCCTGGCATTCGGCAGCGCCAGGTGAATCAGCCCCGCGTAGAGATAATTCAGCGGCAGCTTGTCAATGAACCTTGGTGTGTGACCGGTAAAGGGGCGTGTGCTGTCGATGTAAGCCTCGCCCAGCTTCTTGTAGTCGAGCTCGGCGCTGCGCCGCACGAGCTCATCGCGAGCCATGTCCCTGTTGCCAGCGCGGGCCTTCACCAGCTTCATCATCTGCACGGCGAAGTTATTCAGCTCACCCGCGGCATACACGTCCGTGTGGCTGGACAGGATGCGTTCGACGAGCGTCGTGCCCGTCCGCGGCATGCCCAGGATGAAGATCGCTTCCGCGTTGCTATCGGCGTGAATCGCTTTGTTGCAGCGGGCAGAATCGAAGACTTCCTGGATCGCGGCAATGGTCTCGAGGTCGCGATTCACGTCGTAGCGCATGTAACTGCGACGCAGGTCGGCGCCCTGCTTCAGGTATTGAAACGAGCGCTCCGCTTCGCCCATGTCTTCGAGCTCTTTGGCCAGCGCGTAGCAGATGTGTACCCGGCCGCGTTCGTCGTCGATGCCCTGCTGCAGTAGCCGCTCGAGTTCCTCGACATGGTTCCTGTCCCGCGTCTGCCTGCGAAGCTCGGAGCGTATCTTGTACGCTTCGTAGTCCGTCGGATCGAGTTCGACGGTCTTGTCGAAGTTCCGTTCTGCAACGTCGATCTCGCCCAGCGAGCGCTGCAGGCAGGCGATATTGTAATAGTGCTTCGACTCGTCCGGTTTGAGAGCGGCCGCTTTTTCGTAGTGATTAACGGCTTCCGCGCGCTGCTCCAGGTGAGTCAGCAAAATCGCGTAGGTGGAATGCTGGTACGCGGTTTTCAATGACTCCGGCGCCAGCGAGTCTACTTGCGATTGCAATTTCTGCATGTCGCCGAGCTTTGCCAGGCACAGCCCTTTCTGCAACGACCAGGCCGTGCTGTCCGGCTCGATGGACAGCGCCTTCTCGATCGCGGCGAGCGCCATCGCAGGATTTTTCAACTGTAACGCGAGCTGGCTTGCTGTATGCCAGCCGGATGCAAACTCCGGGTACCGGAGATTGAGCGCCTCGCATTGGGCGACGGCCTGCCGGGCGTCATTTCGGCCCAGGCTCTCCCATACGCGGGCCTCGAGGGCCCGCGCTGCCGAACCGGGATTATTCATCGATCCTGTCAGAATCTATAGCCCACCTTCAAACCAACGGTACGCGGCTGCACAATAAACTGCCGGTTGCCGTTACCGTACCAGCTTTCGAAAACCCCGGTGTCATAGCTCCAGTAACCGTTTGCGAAGGCTCCGGTGGGTGCCTCTTCGTCGGTCAGGTTCTTGACGTACAGGGTCGCGGTCCAGTTCTCGGCCGCCAGGCTCGCGCTGGCCCCGACCAGCGCGAAGGAATCGAAGTTTTCATTGAGCGTACTGCTTTGGTCAATGAAGTTCTCCGAGTCGCTCTGGTAGTACGCATTCAATGCCGCGATGAGACTCATGTCGGCATTGATTTCCCAGGTGTTGTCGATGTTGAAGCTGAGCGTGTTCTCCGGCGTGCCCGGCAGCGTGGAACCGGACGGCGCGACGACACCACCTGTCTGCGGGCTGATGAAGTCCTCGTCGAGCTCCGCATTGACGTAGGTGTAACCCACCCGGTAATGGACGCTTTCGGCAAAATAACCTTCGAGCTCCAGCTCCACGCCTTCCGTGGATGCCTCGTCGCCGTTGGCGGCGAGGTAGAAACCGTAGAACGAAGACGTAGTATTCAGCTGCGGGTCGTCCCAGTCCACATGGAACAGCGAGGCCGTGTAAAGCAGGTTATTGCTGCTGCCCTTGATGCCGATCTCGTAGTTCTTGACCGAATCGGAATCGAACGTACGGATGCCCTCGGCATTGGGCTCGCCGAATGGGTCGCCGTTGGCGAGGCTGGGCACGGCTTGCGCGCCACCGTGGCGATAGCCTTCGGAGTAAGTCGCGTAGACCATGTTCTCATCGTTGATGTCCCAGGAAGCATTGAGCTTGACGAGGATATCGTCATCGTCATCGTCTGCCGTTGGGGCCGCCGGTGAGGTCGATCCTGGCGGCAGAGGGAAGCCGAGAATCGTGTCATTGACGGTTTCGTTGTCGAACCAGCGCAGACCGCCCGTGATACGGAAGTCCTCCGACACGTGGTACGTCAACTCACCATAGACCGCCGTTTCCTCGTAGTCGGTATCGCGGATGTACTCGAAGTCGATCTCACTGAGGTCTCCCTCGTAGAAGCGTGGCCAGAATCCACCGTACAGGCCACCGACCGTGCAGATCGGATCGGCGGTGCTACGGCAGGCATTCTTGAACAGGTTCATGCCCGGGTTGTAGCTGAGTTGATAGACGCTGTTGTCCTGGTCCATGTAGAACGCGCCGACAATCCAGTCCATATTGTTTACGGTCTCATTCGATACCAGGCGAAACTCCTGGACAAAGGCCTCGTCGTCATAGCCGCGTTCTGCGCGTTGTGCGGGCCGCGGCCAGGCGCCGCCGTAGAACAGGAAGTTCCAGTCCCGGCTCGTGCCATCGACCTCGCCACCGCTGGCCCACAGGCCGCCGTTGTCGCTTTCGCCCATGCCATCGTGGTCGTAGGTAGACGTGGTTGATGTGAAGGTCGCGAAACCGAGATCCCATTCGAGATCGAGGCTGGCGAGATCGACGTTCCTTTCCGAGGGCTCCAGCAGAACCTGGCCGCTGTCGTCATCACCGTAGGAGAAGTACAAGGCGGAGCCAACCGGCTGGTTGTTGTCGCCGAGCGTCGTAGATCGCCGTGACCCGATTTCATCGTCCTGGTACTGGTAATTCAGCTGATAACTGAAGTTCTCGGTCAACTCGCCGCGCAGGGACGCTTTGATGTAATCGATCTCTACCGTGTCCGCGTCCTCGACATTCTGGAAGCAGCCAACGTTTAGCAGCACCTCGGTATCCGCGGCTGTGCGTGGATCCACGCAGTTACCGTTGACGTTAACGAGTGGTTCGCGAAAGCTGTTGAGCTGGTACGCATTCACGTAATCGATGACGCCATCATTGTCGATATGGCTGTAGTTGACCCGCAGGGCCGTTGTGTCGCTCAGCGGAATGTTGACCATGGCATCAATGGCCACGTTATCGCCATCCGAACCGGAGGTCTGCCCGTAGTCCAGCTCGAGATCGGCCTCAAAACCCTCGGGGTTCGGCCTGTTGCCGATATAGCGGACAGTGCCGCCCAGTGAGCCCGAGCCATAGAGCGTGCCCTGGGGTCCGCGCAGCACCTCGACCCGTTCGACGTCTTTTACGAGGAAGTTTGCGAACAGCGGGGTGTTGTCATAGTACGTCGCGACCGTCGGGACGGCGTTCAACATGATGTCGCCGTTTTGTCCATTGTCGACGTTCAGGCCGCGAATCACGATGCTGTTGACCATCCCGGAATTACGGTAACCGCGATCGACGACGGTCACACCGTGCATCGCTCGCAGGACATCGTATTGACTGACGACGTTCTGCAGTTCCAGGGCCTCGCCCGACATGGCCGATATGTTGTAGGGAATATCCTGTACGCGCGCCTCGCGTCGCGTCGCCGTTACGAGTATCTCCTCGATTTGCCCCTCGCCCGTCTCCTGGGCCAGAGGTGCGGTCGGTGCCGCCATGCAGGCCGCAGTTATTGCAGCAGCCAGAGATTTCTTGCGGAAATTGCGGTTCTTAGGCATCGGTTTTCCCCCAGGTCGGACCATGTCCGACAAAAATTACAGTAGAGCTCAACTGGCGCGTAGTGCCAGTTCGGTATTGAGTACTAGTCCAGTTCGGCGACAATCGCTTTGTCCCCCATGTGCACTTCGGGTCGGTCCTTAAGGCGCGCCGGTATCAGGCTGGCGACAGCGCTCAGAGCCAGGCCGCCCACGGCAAGATTGATCAGCAGTCCGTAGTTGTCCTCACCGAGCAGCAGACCTCCGGCCAGGGGTCCGCTGGCCAGTCCCAGCTTCGAGGCGAAGCCGCCGAGAGCCGCCATCTGTCCTGTCCGGTCGAACGCCGACACCAGGCCGAGCAGATAGGACATGACGAACGCCCAGGTCACGCCGATAACGCAGTTGGCGACGAGATAAACAGTGCCGCTGCTGCTGTAGTGCAGTGCCCAGCTGGCAGTCATGGTCACCAGCATCGCCGTCGCGAGCGGAATCGTGCGCCCGAAACGCGTGTGAAACACGATGACGAGGCCCGCGCCAAGCAGGCCAATCCACCCCGCCACCGCGAGCGACAACGTGATGAAGTTCAGTTGCAGGCCTGACGTCTTGCCCAGCCCGATTATGAAAGCGAACAGTCCGTTATTAGACGCCTGGAACAGGAACAAAGACGCCAGGACCAGGGCGATCGGCACAACAGCAACCGGTGCCCGGGTCGCGCTGGCGGTTTGCGCCTGCTCAACCTTGACTTCGTAACGATCAAGAAAGGGAACCATCAGCGTGGTCACTACGCTGAACGCGATGAGCGACAGGAACAGGACGTCTGTGCCGAAAACCGGCACGAGACGCGGGATATAGAGATTGCCGAGCCCCCCGAGCCCGAACTGCACGAACAACAGCACGCCGAAGGTGCGGTCCGGGTGGTGCGTTCTCGCGATAACCGAGAAACCAACGCCGACCAGCGCACCGCCCACGCATCCGTGCACGAAACGAATCGCTATCATCGGCTCGGGCTGTGCGATCAGCATCGACAGCAAGTCCATCGTGATCAAGGTTGCGAGCAAGGCGTAGGACGTCGGCCGCCAGCTGATGCGCTTGATGATAAAGACCACGAGCAGCGCCCCGACGGCCGCGCCATAGACGTTCGCCGATGCTGCGAAGCCCGCCTGCTGGTCCGTGAATGCCAGGCCCTCTTTCAGGCCATCGACGATGGCCGGCATGATGTTGACATAGAAAAGTCCGGCCGAGGCCAGGAACGCGAGAAAGATCCTCGCCGGCATGCTATTGGGGGCGACTGCTCTGACCGGCATCAGGTCGTCTTCTGCTTGTCAGGGCCACCGGCAATCTCCAGCGGTCCGAGCGCGTCCAGCGCCTCCGAGGCATGGCCTTCCTGGTACGGCGGAAACCGGACCGTGCTGTCGCGGAAACTCTTGAGCGGCTGGCCGAGGCCCTGCCACCCGTTGGCACGCACGTCCCGGACATAGTCGAGGTCCAGCCTGAGCGGGATGATCTCGCGGCCTTTACCTGCTTCGTGTATCACCTCGCCGCCGGGCCCGGCGACGATAGAACGGCCGACGCCCAGTGGGCCTGCGACATTGACGTCGAACAAATAGCACTGGTACATGGCGCCGCTGGCACGCACCATGCAGTGCTCGACATCGCGGTCGATGGTACTCGTCAACGATGGATGCAATATGACCTCGGCCCCCATCCACGCCAGCGTGCGCAGCGTTTCCGGGAACCATATGTCGTAGCAGATCGAGATGCCGAAACGGCCAACATCCGGCACATCGAACACGACGAAATCCTTGCCGGGTGTGACATCTTTTTCGTAAGGCAACCACGGAAACTGCTTGCGGTAGCGGGCGATGACTTCGCCGTCGGGATTGATAACGGGGCAGGTGTTGAAGCAATCAGCGCCGCTTTTCTCCAGGATAGAACCGGGAATTAGCCAGATGCCGTTGCGCCTTGCGACTTCGGAGAAGCGGGCCTCGAACGGGCCTGGCATGGGCTGGGCATTCTTCCGATCGCCGCCGTAGCCGTTGAGTTCGGCGAGCACGACCATGTCGACCCAGGGAAAGCGCCCCTTTACCGCGTCGATCTCGGATTCCATCGAATCGAGGTTATCGCCGTTGATCGCTTCCAGCTGTAGTCCTGCAATGCCGATATTGCTCATAAGTGCGCCCCCTGACTGGAGAACACGTTAGCCGCGATCGGCACCGCTACATAGGTCCAGTTTCCTGCTCCGTAATGGACCAGGCCGGTGAATCCGCGTCGCTACGGGGTCCGGTCGCGTCCCCGCGGTGAATAAAAGCCGAGTCCACCATCTGTCCGTCGCTATTGAACCACTTGATCTGCTGCCCGTCGATCACGATGAAATAGCCCTTCTCCTCACCATAGTTCCAGCGATTCCACTGCCGGTACCATCGATCGCCGTCAATACGCCATCGCCCGGTATCCTGCTCCTCGTTCGAGAAACCGAGTACGCCCGTCATAGAACCATCGGCGTGGTACTTGATCGTGCAGGGCGCGCCATAGACTTCCTGGTACAGCACGGTCGCCCCAGTCATCGCGGCAACGAGATCATCGCCCCGCAGCCAGTCACCCTTGGTTGTAGACAGGTGTTCAACGTGGTCCTTGACCTGCGAGCGGATCAGTTCAACCAGCCGCGTCACGCCCGGACGAATTCGCTCGACCGGCAGACTCGTGACCCCCATCCGGAAGCAGTTCTCTGCGTTGTCTTCATCGGCGTAATAGTGCTTTACGGGCTCGATCAGGATTCCCCGCTGCGCGGCCTCATGTGCGAACGCTTCAATGTCGAAGTCCACCGGCGTCCGCACCCAGTAGGTCGTTCCGCCGACCTCCGGTGAGATCTCGACCGGAACACCCCGCATCCAGTTGAGCGCGTCGCGCAGCGCCATGCGGCGCTCCTTGAGCACTCGCCCAAGCCGCATCATGAGCGCATCGTAGTGTCCCAGCGAAAGGAAGAACGCTGCTGTTCGTTGGTTATTCAACGGTGGATGGTTCATCACCGTGCGCCGTAGCGCCCGCGCCCGCTTTATGAATTGCGCGTCGGCCACGATGAAACCGAGCCGGACTCCGGGCGCCAGCACCTTCGAAAAGCTGGCGACGTAGATTACCCGGCCCGAATGATCCATGCTGCGCAGCGCCGGTTGCGGGTGATCGAGATAATTTATCTCGCACTCGTAATCGTCCTCGATGATCAGGAAATCGTCTCGCTCCGCCGCCTCGAGTAGCGCTTCGCGCCGCTCCTGAGACATCAGAACGGCGGTCGGGATCTGGTGGCTCGGCGTCACGTAAACCAGGTTGCACTGCCCGAGCTTGCGATCAACGACGATGCCCTCTTCATCGACCGGCTGCGGTGCAAATTTTGCAGACGTCTGTCGCAGTAATTCGCGAACCTCGCTGTTACCGGGTTCCTCGATCGCCACGGTGACGTCTCGATCAGTCAGCAAGCGGCTGATCAGGTAGAGGCTGTTCTGCGCGCCCATCGTGATCAGAATTTCATCCGACCTGGCCTGTATGCCGCGACGTGTCAGGATCTTGCTGCGAATTTCCTCGACCAGCATCGGGTCATCCGCGTCGCCACTGCCCGCCGACCACTCGTTAACATCCGCGACGCTCAATGCCAGGCGATTCGCTTCTCGCCACTCGGCAAGCGGGAATAGCGAAGGATCGAACTTTCCGTCAATGAACGGATAAGGGTAATGGTTCCAGTTCGGAAGATCCTGGGCGCTGACTCGTCCCGTAATGCCGTGCAGCTTGGTGCGTTTCTTCCACGCCGCCGTCTCGGCCGCGCGCTCGGGTTCCCGGTCACCGCTGTAGCCCACACGCGATTCGAGCATCTGCTCGTTGACGAAAATGCCGCTCCGGGCGCGGCTTACCAAGTAGCCCTCCGCAACGAGTTGCTGATACGCGAGCACCACGGTATTCCGTGCAACTTCCAGTTGCCTGGCCAGCTTACGACTGGACGGCAGCTTGTGACCTGGGGGAAGAGCGCCGGCAAGGATGCCGTCGACGAGTTTTTGTCGAATCTGGTTTTGCAGATTCAGGGGACTTTCGGGGTCCAGGTAGATAATCGTGTCAGGCATGAAGACCTGCGCCGCGCTGCATTCCCGGCAGTGTACTCAGAGGTTCGATTCGTTAGCAATGGCCGGCGACGCTGATTCCTGCCGGCTTTCTGTAAGCCAATGAAAAATCGGGCAAATAATCACCTATAGCATTGATGTTTATACTGATTGACTCCCCCCGGGCCCCATGCAATAAGGGCAGCTAAAGCATTGCAGGTACAGTTTTCCGGGCGCAGGTACGGCGGGGGACAAAACGTGTCAAATCCACAGATCGCAGGCGATACCAAGTATTTGTTCAAACGGGACAAGACCTGGTGGGTAAAACTCGCCGTGCCGCGGCAGCTGCGTGACGCCCTCGGCTACGATCTCAGGCGTTCGCTACACACCCATGACCTGGAAGCAGCGCGCAAAGCGCGCTGGCAGGTCATAGACGAGATGCGCGCCGAAATTGCGAAGTCGGAAGCGCAGCAAACAAGCAAATCGGTCGGCAAGACCGAACAACAAACGCGTGGCGAGGAGAGACAGGTGCAACGTGGCGTTCAGAAAGTAGATCAGCACATCGTCGAAATCGTCAGCGATTCCGGAGAAGGTGCGCAAAAGTGTGGCCAGATCCTGGGCCTCGTGAGCGGCAAGATGGGAAACGGTGTCTGGACCGTCGAGATCATCCCCGCCGAAATCCAGCCGCCTGCCCGCGAGCGACAGGGTGCCAGTGGCATCCGCGTCCGTATGGGCTCGAAGTACATGACCAACATGGGCGACGAGGCTGACATGGTCGTCGCGTTCAACGAACAGGTCCTCTACTCGCGGATCATGAATCGCGCCTACAAGAAAGGCACCGTTGTCCTGCTCGAGAACATGTGGGCCGAGGATCCCGAAGAGAAAATTCGCGAGCAATACCGGGAGGCGCTTGCTGACTTTCACGAGCAGGGGCTCGTCGTCCACGAGCTGCCGATCGAGAAGGAATGCCTGAAAATCGTATCCGACGCTCGCAAGGGCAAGAACATGTTCGTGCTCGGTATGCTTTGCCACATCTATCATCGAGACGGCGACAAGGCGAAAGACGAGATAGCGAAAACATTCCGGCGCAAGGGTGACAAGGTCATCAAGGTCAACCATGACCTGTTCGATGCCGGTTACGCGTTCGCGGCCGACAACATCGATTACGAGTATGAGATACCGGCCACGGAAGGGGATCGCCTCGAGTCGGCTGTGGTGATCAACGGCAATACGGCTGCCGGTCTCGGCGTCATGGCCGCCGGCATAGAACTCGTCGCGATGTATCCGATCACGCCGGCGACGTCGGCATCTCATTACCTTGCCGATGACTTCCACCTGACCGGTGGCTTCGTACACCAGGCCGAGGATGAGATCGCCGCGATCGGATTCGCGATCGGGGCGTCCTACGCCGGCAAGACAGCATGCACGATTACGTCCGGCCCGGGCATGGCGTTGAAGACCGAGATGATCGGCCTTGCGGTCATGGCGGAAGTACCGCTCGTGATCATCGACGTGCAGCGCGGCGGACCTTCGACGGGCCTGCCCACGAAGATCGAACAGGGCGATTTGTTGTCGACCCTGTACGGCGTACCTGGCGACTCCCCCAAAATTGTGATTGCCGCAGCAACGATCTCCGAGTGTTTCCATTTCGTCGTCATGGCACGCAAGCTGGCTGAGTCTTTCCGCACACCCATAATCCTCCTCACGGACGCGAACCTCGCGACAGGCGTTCAGCCGATCGAGCGGCCCGAGGTTACGGAAGACTGGTTTGCGCCGCCCATCGATCAGTCCGCATGGGACACGAACGTTGCCCCGTATGACTGGGACACGAAGACGGGTCTCTCGGAAAGGCCGATTCCGGGAATGCGCAACGGCGAGTACATCCTCACGGGCCTGGCGCATAACCGCAACAGCAAGATCGCGTACGACTCCGCGTCGAACCAGGAAGGTGCCGACATGCGCAGCCGCAAACTCGCGGCACTCGGCGCAAGCATGAAACCACCCGAGATACACGGCGATAAAGCGGGTGACCTGCTCATCGTCGGCTGGGGTTCGACGCTCGGCGCCATCGAAGAAGCCGTCGACCGCGCGCGGGCTGAAGGCAAGAACGTATCCTCGCTACACCTGAGATTCCTGTCGCCCCTCGAGCCCGGCCTCAAAGAGATATTCGAAGGTTTCAGGAAAGTGATGACCGTCGAGATCAACTACAGCGACGATCCCGATGCGCCGCTAATCACGAGCGAGAATCGCCGTTACTCGCAGCTCGCGATCGTGCTGCGCTCTCACACACTCATGGATATCGACTGCTGGTCGCTCATACCAGGCCACCCGCTACAACCCGGGACCATTCACAAAGTTATCGACACGCAGCTCGCGGAGATGGAAGGAGCAGAACTATGTTCGGCCTGAAAGGTGACTGGTCTCTCGAGGTCAAGGAACGCTACTTCACACTGGAAGACTATTGCGGTGCCGAGCCACGCTGGTGCACAGGCTGCGGCGATCATGGAATCCTGGCCGCCGTACACCGGGTCTGCCGTGACGCGCAGCTGAAGCCCGAGAAGACCGTGGCGGTATCCGGAATTGGCTGCTCCAGCCGGCTGCCACACTACATGAAGACCTATGGCTTCCACGGCCTGCACGGACGGGCCCTGCCGGTCGCGTGCGGTATCAAGTCGCGGCGCCCCGATCTCGACGTGTGGGTCGCGACGGGCGACGGCGATTGTTTCTCGATCGGTGGCGGCCACTGGCTGCACGCCATGCGTTACAACATGGACCTGACGATGCTGGTATTCGACAACGGTATCTACGGCCTGACCAAGAAGCAGACGTCGCCCACCACCCCGCTCGATGTGCCAACGAATACACATCCATCGGGGGCGCTGTTGCCGCCGCTCAATCCACTGACCGTGACCCTGGGGATCACCAATGTTTCGTTCGTCGCCCAGATCGTCGACTGGAATGCGCCGCTCCGGCACGAAGTCATCAGGAAAGCACACGAGCACAAGGGAACCAGCTTCGTTCGCATCATCCAGCGCTGCCCGGTGTACGTGGAAGCCATCGGCAAGCGCCTGCAGGACGAGCCCGAGAGGATGCAGCTCGTCACGCATGAGAAAGGCGTGCAGTTCGATGATTCGATCAAGCGCCTGTTCCCGAACCACGCCGAACACGATCCGTCCGACCTGGCGGCCGCCCGCGAACTGGCACAGATGGAAGGCGTCCTGCCGCTCGGAATCCTCTATCAAGATCCCGAAGCGCCGCGATACGACCTGATGTCCTCCGTGGGCATGGACATGAGTGCCGGGGAGAGGCTCGCGGGCCTGAACAAGGCGCTCGATCATTTCGCGATCTAGCACTGAGAGACAATGAACTCCGTAACGGAAAGCAGGCAAGACAGGGCCGGTATCGCTGCAACGGAGACTAACGTGATCGACCTGCTGCGGCGTTTCCACTACGGCGAGCCTGCGGCCTCGGCGAAAACGACGGCACCGGGCGGTGACATGCTGCCCGCCTTGCTCAATCCCTACCGCGACGCATCGACGATCCGCTACCAGTATCCGCTTTACCTGCTGCCACCGAATCCGGAGCCATCTAGCGACAAACCCGTCCTTGCAAGACCGATGAGCGAACATCTCGCGGATTCGGTGGCCGAGTTCGCGCTGGGTGCGGACGATGCACGGATACTCAAGGACAATCTTCCGTGGATCGAGCGTTATCTGCGGCAACATCTCGAGGCTCCGGACCCGGTCGATGCGCCCGCACTGTTTGCAGAGGCGGCGGCTGCCCTGCAGCAGCACCTCGACCTGGAGTCGGGCAGCCGAGACAAGTTGGGCGCCGACCTCGAACGGCTCCGGGAGGCGCTCGCGCTGGGCGGACAGTTCCTGGCTTACGGGCCAAACGTGTCATTGCACCTGCTGGTGCATGCGGTCCGGCATCAACACGAACACAGCCGCGAGCGGCTACGAGGCAAGATCGACAAGCGCATTCACAGCCTGCGCGCCCTGCTCGATGTCGAGAAGTCCAAGTCAGCCGATGCCAAACAGCCCGGCGGTGTCGAAAGCAGCGTCGGCCCGGGATCGAGCTACTTCGATACGGGCGCGCTGTCAGGGATGCTCGAGCAACGCGTGCAAGGCTCCGTCGAGATGGCGGCCGCGCGCCGAGCCAGGATCGAGCGCGCTTTGCAGGAACTGGAAGGCTGGCAGGATCAGCCCGTACTGGTGCGTTTCGTTGGCGAGCTTCAGGACGAATCGATCGGCGACCTTGCTGTTGTCGCAATAACGGGCAGCGATGATCCCTGCACAACCGCAGCCGAAGAATTCGAGAAAGACGCGGCTCGCTTTGCACGTTTGTTCGCGTCGCTCAGGATTGCCGAGCTCGAGAGCGACGACAACTACAACCCCGAGGTGCACGATTCCTGGTTCGCCAGCTTCGACTGGCAGGCATTTTCCGATGCGGAGCTGCAGCTCGTCACCCGGATCGTGGCACTGGTGTCCGCGAACCACCTTGCCGGCGACGGATTGCCGTCGTTCTCGCGCCTCCTCGGGTCGCGCCTTCCCGTGCACATAGTGAGCTGGGTACGAGCCTACGATAACCCGGGCGCCCAGCGCGGCGACGGCCCGTTCGATTCCTATCGATTCGAACTCGCGTACTTCGGCGTCGGACATCGCCAGGTCGTGGTGGCGCAGACGTCGGCGGCGCGCCACGAGGACCTGCTGTCAGGATTTCTTTGCGCGCTGAACAGCAACCGCGCCAGCCTGCACCTGGTTAATCGTGGCACGCAGAGCAAGACGAAGAAACCTTTGCTCGATCCCTGGTTCGTAGCAAGCGCCGCTCTCGAGAGTCGTGCTCACCCGTTCGTGCTGGTCAATCCCGACGCGGGCGATCATGCCGCGGAGCGCGTGTCCTTCGACGGCAACCCGCAGGCGGATAGCGACTGGCCGGTAGAGAAGCTCGAGTACCGCAGTGGCGACGGTGAGGTCACCGAGATGGACCTTGCGTTCACGTTTGCCGATTACGCGTTGCTGATGCCCGCATTGCACGATCACTTCCGCAGGGTGCCGCCGGGCTTCGAGTCGCCGGATCTCGTGCCCGTCGACCGATATCTCGATGGCGACTCCGTCGATCGATCCGTGCCGTTCGTCTGGGGTATCGACGACCAGGGCGTGCTCACAAGGCTCGTCGTGTCGCGTGCCCTCGTATTCGCGTGCCGTGATCGGCTCAACTACTGGCGAACCCTGCAGGAGCTTGCGGGTATCCACAACTTCTATGTCGAAGAAGCCATCGACAGGGTCATCAACGAGCAGCAGGCCGCTATCGAGGCGGAGCGCGAGCAGCTGCAAAAGGCGCACGAAGAGGCAATCGAGAACGTGCGCTCCGAGGCGGCGGGTGATGCGATGGGGCAGCTCGTCGACGTGCTGATGGGTGCCGACCTGTCGGACATGGTCGGCACAGGTAGCCAGATTGCCAGCATGCCTGCGAGTGAACCGGCCGCGATTACAGAACCGGGCGAAATGGACGTTGAACCCGTGGCCGAGCCCGAGCCAGGCATCGAGGAAGAGGAAGAGCTGAGTTTCGACGAACCCTGGCTCGACACCGACATGTGTACTACGTGTGATGACTGCATGGGTGTCAACAAGATGATGTTCGTCTACAACGACAACAAGCAGGCGATCATCCGCGACCCGCGGGCCGGGCCCTTCGCCGACCTCGTTGCGGCGGCAGAGATTTGCCCCGCCAAGTGTATCCATCCGGGCAAGCCGCTGGATCCGAACGAACCTGGTCTGGATGAGCTGATCGCCCGCGCCGAACCGTTCAACTAATGAACAGCCTGCTCACAGCGCCGGCCATCATGGCAGGAATCGGGTTGTTCTTCGGCGCAATACTCGCGATCGCCCAGAGATTCCTCAGGGTCGACGAAGACCCCCGGATCGAGGCTACCAACGAGCTGCTGCCGGGCACGAACTGCGGCGCCTGCGGCCAGCCGGGTTGCCTGCCGTTCGCGCAGAAGCTCGTCGCGGGAGAGGTCGACCCCGGGCAGTGCACGGTCAGCACCGACGACGGCATCGAGCAGATCGCGGAGTTCCTCCAGGTGGACGTCGGCCGCCAGGAGAAACTCGTCGCGCGGCTGCGCTGCGCCGGTGGTGGCGCGCAGGCGCACCAGATCGCAGAATATCGCGGCTTCGAGGGATGCCGCGCCGCGGCCATCGTATCGGGAGGCGGCAAAGGCTGTTCCTGGGGGTGCCTCGGCCTCGGCGACTGTGAGGTCGCCTGCACCTTCGATGCCATTCACATGAATGCGAACGGGCTACCGCAGGTAGACACGGAGAAATGCCGTGCCTGTCCGGACTGCGTTGCAGCCTGCCCCAGGGACCTTTTCGAGCTCGTACCGCTACAACAAAACCTGCTCGTGCAGTGCAGCATCCCGCTCGCGGGCGAAGCGGCCACGCAGCTTTGTTCGGTCGCCTGTGACGCCTGCGGTAAGTGCGTGGCGGATGCTGCTCCCGGACTCATACGCATGGAAGGCAATCTCCCGGTCGTCGACTACTCGGCGGGCGGTCCGGCCAGGCCCGACGCCGTGTTCCGCTGTGCCACCCATTCGATCGTCTGGCTCGAGAAAGAACAATTCCAGGACCAGGAACCCAGGAAGGCGGGTACGGGATGACTCTGCGTAGCGTCGCGATCGAGTGGTACCGCCGGGCTTTCGGCGCTCCGGCCGGATCCGATATCCGTGATGAAGGATTCGAGACCGTTCTCGATGGCAACACGGCCGTCGCGCTCGCCGAGGCCGGCATCACTAACCACGCCGTGCTCGGCAGTTCGATGCCGGCGGACGCAGCGGATTCCGTATGGCTCGGAGAACTCGAAAGAGGCCACACGAACCTTTACGGCGAGGCGCTCTATGCGCAGACGGCCGAAGGCCCTCGCGGCATTGTTGCGGCAGCAACCGGCCTTGCCCTGGCCGGTAAGCGCGCTACCGCATTTCTCTCGGGCCAGGATATCGCGGCGACCCAGGACCTGCTGATATCGGCTGCCGGCAAGCACGTCCCGCTCGTCCTGCATCTCGTTGCGCGTGCGGCCACGTCACATGGAAGCGCGTTGGGCAGCGGCCACGGCACGGTTCACCTCAGCGCGGACTCCGGTTTCTTCATGCTCGTTGCCACGAACGTGCAGGAGGCTGTCGACTTCACCTACATCGCCAGGCGAGTTGCCGAAGAAGCCCTGGTGCCCGGCATGGTCGTCATGGACAGCGAACAGACGGCGCTCGCGGCGCAGGACGTTCGCCTGTTGTCGCCAGCGCAGGTCAGCAGCTTCCTGGGACCGTCCAGAGAACTCATCGAATCGCCAACCACGGCACAGAAGCTGCTGTTTGGCGAAACCCGGCGGCGTGTGCCCGCGTGGCACGATCTCGATGAACCCGTGCTCACCGGCTCGTTGTTCGGGGCGGAGTCGTTCGCGCTCGGGGCATTTGCCCGCGGTCCGTACTTCGACGCGTTCGTTGCAGAGTCGCTTGCCGGGGCATTCGACCAATTCGCGGCAAGGACCGGCAGACATTACGAATCCGTATCGCGTTACAAGCTCGATGACGCAAAGACCGTGCTGCTGGCACAGGGTGCTGCTGTCGAGACGGCGCGCGTCGCCGCAGACTGCCTGCGGAAAGAACACAAGGTCCGCGCAGGCGTCCTGGGCATCCATGCGCTCCGGCCTTTCCCGGGCGAACAGGTCGCGGCGGCGCTCGAAGAGCCGGACGCGGTATTCGTACTCGAACGCTTGCAGGCGCCGATGTCAGGCGAACCACCGCTCAGCCGTGAAGTTCGCGCAAGCCTGGATCAATCGCAAAAAAACCGACGGACGGACTGCCATTCCGTGCTCTTCGGTATCGGCGGGTTGCCACTGCGTGTCGTTGACCTGGTCGAACTCTGCACCACGGCGGAATTAGGGTCACTGTCCCCCCTCTACCTCGGGATATCGTTCGACGACACGTCGGGCGAACAACCGAAACGGGAAGTCTTGCTCGACGCACTGCGGCGCGACTACCCCGGCGTGGCGAACCAGGGAATTCGTGCCGGAGGCGATATGCATTCCGCCGGGCAGCCCGGCTCGCTCAATATCCTGGTTCGCGGCGGCGACGATGAAGAAGATGTCCACACCCGGGCAGGGGCCCTGTTGCACAGGCTAGAGGGTGGCCGTGTACGCAGCCGGCCGGCTGTAACCTGGACGCAGGGGGGCGACCAGCACGAAGACTGGGTCGTCCACGGCGACGACACGCTCCAAGATCCGGGCGACGGTGCCGCCCCTGACGTGACGCTCGATCTGTCGAGGGGCGAGATTTCGCTCGGGCGGGAATCGAAGCGTTATCGCGCACCGCTCGAAAATGTCAGCGATAAGCCGGAGTACCTCCTGGGCGCGCTGTTCGGCGTGTTGACCAGCACCGGAATGCTCGACGCCAGGACGCGCCGGGTAATTGCTTCCCGAGAAAACATGCTGGAGGGTGTCGATGCGGGGCGCCGTGACGAACTTCTAGCAGCCTTTCGATCGGGACTCGAGAACGTTGCCGAGCTCGACACTGGCGAAACCACGGAAGGCAGGAGCCGGTGGGAAGGTGAAGTACCCGAGGCCGTGAAACACCTCGGTCGTGACGACGAACACTACGCGAGCTTGCCGCGATTCTGGGACCAGATCGGCGTGCTGCATCGCGACGGACTTTCCGAACGCCTGACCGCGGGACCTTACCTTGCCACGGGCACAATGCCACCGCTGAGTTCGACGTTTAACGACCTCAGCGCATCGCGAGAAACACTGCCGGTTTTCGATCCGGCGCTCTGCACAGGATGCGGCAAGTGCTGGACGCACTGCCCCGATAGCGCTATCGGTGTCGTCGCGACGACGCCTGCCGCGCTAATCGATGCCGGCATCAGTCTGACCGGTGCGGAAGCGGTGCGGCAGGTCGCCCCGAAACTCGCCTCTCGAGTTATTGCCGATAACAAGTCGGCCGAAAATACGCCCTCGAGTTTCGGAGAAATGATCGACGACGCCTTCGGCTGGCTCGAGGGCAAAATGCCATTGCCTGATGAGCGTAAACAGGCAATCAACGACGGCCTCGGCAAGATTCGTGACGAGATCGGCGCGCTGCCCGTCGCGATCACCGAGGCGTTTTTCCACAAGCCCGAGGCACGTTCGAAAGACAGTGCGGAACTGCTATCGCTAGCGATCAACCCCGACGCATGCAAAGCCTGTGATATCTGCATCAAGGTTTGCGAGCCCGAAGCACTCACAGCGGCCGCACAGAACGAAGAGTCCCTCGAACGGGCCCGGGCGCTCTGGGCAACCTGGGGCAGGACGCCCGATACCGGGTCGGAAACCATTGAGCGCGCGGCCGAAGATAACGACGTCGGCAGATTGCCCGCCCTGCTGCTCTCCCGGTTTTGCCAGTTTGCACTCGCGGGCGGCGACCCGGCCGAAGCCGGATCCGGCGAGAAGATGGCGACGAGGCTGATGCTGTCTGCGACCGAGTTCCACCAGCAGCCACTCGTGCAGCGGTTCGCAGAGGCGCTTTCCGAGGCTCGCGATGCCGTGTCGTCGCTGGTCACCGAGACACTGTCCGGCACATTGCCGGTCGAGGACCTGGACGCGATCACGGAGCAGTTGCAACGCACCGCGACTCCGCGCGTCGACCTGAAGACCCTGGCCGAGGCGACGGGGTCAGGAGACCATTCGGTCGATACGACCCATCTGCTGGGACTCATCGATCTTCTGAACAAGCTCGATAACGCCCACCACCGACTCGTCCGCGGCGATCATGGGCTCGGCCGGGCGCGCTACGGGCTGGCCGTAGCCGGCGGCAGTGCAGCGAACTGGGCCGGCGCATTTCCTCACAACCCGTTCCAGGCACCTGTGCTCATCGACATGAGCGGCGATGCCGCGCAGCTCGCTGCAGGCCTGATCGAGGCACACCTCGACGAAACGACGGACCTGGTTCGCCTCCTGCGGCTCGCCCGCCTCGAAATCGAGCAACCCGACGGCATCGAGTGGCAACGCGAAGCACTCGCGGGTTTGCGATGGGGAGACCTCAACGCCGAAGAATACGAAGTCTGCCCGCCGCTCGTGCTCGTGGGCAGCGACGAAATGCTCGCCGGACGCGGGCTGGGACAGCTGGTCTGGCTGCTCAACTCCGGTCTTCCCGTAAAGGTGCTCGTACTGAAGGCCCTGGACTTTGCCGATAAGGCCGCCAACCGCGCGGACCTCGACCTGATCGCGATCGCACAACGCAAGGCCTACGTAGCGTTGACCTCGATCGCCCATCCCGATCATCTCGGCGACAGCATGCTCGAGGCGCTGGCCTTTGACGGCCCTGCCCTGATCCAGGTCTACGCACCGAGCCCGACGCGGCACGGATTCCCGAGCGAGGACGCGTTGCGCCAGGCTGAGTTCGCAGTCACGAGCCGGGTCACGCCGCTGTTCCGCTACGATCCGGCGGCCGCCGGCGTATTCGGGTCCCGCATCAGCCTCGATGGCAACCCGTTGCCTCAAGAGTCAATGGTCCCTCACGAGGAAAATCTCCTGGCACCGGCGGACTGGGCGATCGGGCAAGGACGATTCGAGCGCCACTTCGAGCCGCTCGCCGATAACGCGCCCGGTCCGATCGTGTTGCACGAGTGGCTGCAACTGGACACGCAAGGCCGCACGAGGAAGACGCCTTACGTCATAAAAGGCGAGCAGCGCTACTCGATGACGCCCGCCGTGATCGAGTGGTCGAAAAAGTGTCTCGAGACCTGGCGGACACTGCAGGAGTTGACCGGCATCGTCACGCCGTTCACGGAACAACTCGAGCAGGATATCCGCGCTGAACTCGCGGCCGGGCACCAGGCAGAACTCGATGCGCAGCAAGAAGCTGCTGACGAGAAAATCCAGGCGATGCAGCAGAAAACCGAAACCGAGATCGCGAGCAAGATTCGCAGCCGCCTCATGCAGCTCGCGGCACGCAAGCGGGACTGACGCGCATGAAGTCGCTACGCCTGTTACGCCGCAGCTTCGAGCACGGAGTGCATCCGGCCCATCACAAGAACCAGACCGAGAACCTGCCCATACAGCGTGTCCCGTTCGGCAAGGACTACATCATGCCGCTGGGCCAGCACATCGGGGTACCAAGCAAGGCCGTTGTGGAAGCCGGCGAGCGGGTCAGGCGCGGCCAGGTGATCGCAGAGCCCGGGGGCTTCGTCTCCGCGGCGCTGCACAGCCCCGTCACGGGAACGATTCGCGAGGTCGGCAATTTTCGCGGCGTCGACGGGCGGTTTGCGCCCGCGATCGCGATCGAGGCCGATGCCTACTCGACGCAGCAGGTGGAACCCGATCCCGCGATGGACTGGCAGTCACTGTCGCTCGAGGATTTCATCGCAGCCGTGCAAATGGCGGGCATCGTCGGCATGGGTGGCGCGGCGTTCCCGTCACACGTCAAGCTATCGGTACCTGAAGGCGTAACAATACGGCACCTGCTTGTGAATGGCGCCGAGTGCGAACCCTACCTGACCAACGATCATCGCCTGATGCTCGAGCGCCCGGAAGCACTGCTCGAAGGTGCGGAGATCATGCGCCAGAAGCTCGGGGCCCAGGACACGATCATCGGTATCGAGGCCAACAAGCCCGACGCGATCGATATCGTCAACCGGCACATCAATCCGGATCAACCCGTGCGAGTCGTGCCGCTGAAGGTCAAGTACCCGCAGGGTGCCGAGAAGATGATGATCAAGAGCGTCTTCGGCAAAGAGGTGCCTGCCGGGCAGCTGCCCCGGGACGTCGAGGTCAACGTCAACAACGTTGGCACGATCGTCGCGATCGCGGACTACTTCCTGCGCGGCATGCCATTGATCGAGCGGGTCGTGACGGTTGCGGGACCGGGCGTGACCTACCCCGCGAACCTGATCGTGCCGCTCGGCACGCCCGTGCGCGACGTCGTGCGATTCTGCGGCGGTCTCAAAGGCGGCACGCGCGAGATCATCATGGGCGGGCCCATGATGGGCCGGCCGATCGCCAGCCTCGATGTCCCGGTACTCAAAGGCTGCTCGGGTGTGCTCGTCTTCACCGAGGAGCAGACGGCCAGGCGCAAGGAGTATCCCTGCATACGCTGCGGCCGCTGCCTCGAAGCCTGCCCCTACTTCCTGAACCCGTCGCGATTCGCCCGCCTGGCCAGGGCGCGCATGTTTGACGAGATGAAGGCCTACCACGTTTTCGACTGCGTCGAATGCGGCTGCTGTACGTTCGCATGCCCATCAGATATCCCGATCGTGCAGTTGATTCGTACGGCCAAGGACGACCTCACGCACCGCAAGGAGCCCGACGCGTGAAAAAGAAAGACCCGGAGCTCCTGCTGTTCCACGCGCCGCTGTTGCGCCAGGGCATGACGACACCCAGGGCGATGCGCGATGTGATCTATGCGCTGCTGCCGGCGACCGGCGCAGCGCTGTGGTTTTTCGGACTGAGCGCCATCCTCGTCATCGGTGCGTGCATCGCCGGTGCCATTGCGGCCGAAGTCCTGTTCGCTTCCCGTGAGAATCGCGGCGAGTCCCTGCACGATGCCACGGGAGTCCTGACCGGGCTATTACTCGGACTAACCTTGCCGCCCGGCCTGCCGATGTGGATGGCGTTCCTCGGTGGATTCGTGGCGATTAGCCTGGGCAAGGTCATCTGGGGCGGCCTGGGGCACAACCTGTTCAACCCGGCCCTGCTCGGTCGCGCATTCCTGCTCGCGACCTTCCCGATTGCGATGACCAGCTGGGTCACCGGCGGCAATGGCGAGTTCTTCAACGTTTACCCGAGCAACCTGGCGCTGCCGTTCATGCAGTCCAATATCGACGGCGTAACCGCAGCGACACCGCTTGGCCTGATGAAATTCGATCAGGAGGTCACGCCGCTCGCGGACCTCGCGTTCGGCAAGACCACGGGCTCGCTCGGCGAGACCAGCGGTTTGCTGTTGCTGCTTGGCGGTATCTATCTCTGGCTCCGTCGCGACCTCGACTGGCGCATCCCCGTCAGTATCCTGCTCACAGTCGCGATCTTCTCGGGTTGCCTCAGCCTCGTCGATGCGGAGCGTTTCCCGTCGCCGCTGTTCTCGGTCTTCTCGGGCGGCCTGATGCTCGGCGCAATCTACATGGCGACGGACCCGGTCACCTCGCCCGTCACGCCGCGCGGCGCCTGGATCTTCGGCATCGGCGTCGGCGTCCTCGTGATGCTGATCCGGGTCTTCGGCGGCCTCCCGGAAGGCGTCATGTACGCGATCCTGCTCATGAACGCGGCAACACCATTGATCGATCGATACACGCAGCCCCGCGTGTTCGGCCGCAAGGCGAAGTCGCAATGAACGCGGCGGCACCCAGTTCGCTGCGCCTCGTACTCACGCTCGCGATCGCGGGACTCGTCTCGGGCGTCGCGATCATCGGCATCTACGAATCGACTTTGCCCACGATCACGGCGAACAAGGCACGCGAGTTGCGCGAGGCAGTATTCAAGGTATTGCCCGGAGTGAGCGCAATGCAGCAGTTTGCCTACCGTGGCGGAGAACTCGTCGTGGCGTGGGAACTGGCCAAAGACGAGAAAGCCGTCTACGGCGGCTATGACGATGAAGGCGGCTTCGTCGGGTACGCCATACCGGGGGCGGGCCCCGGCTTCCAGGACACGATCGGCCTGTTGTACGGCTACACGCCCGAGAAGAATCTCGTGCTCGGCATGGAGATACTCGAGAGCCGCGAAACCCCGGGGCTCGGCGACAAGATCTACAAGGACGCCGATTTCGTCGGCGGCTTCGGCGCGCTCTCGATCGAGCCCGAGATCGTCGCCGTCAAGAAAGGCACGAGCAGCCGGCCGAATGAGATCGATGCGATAACAGGCGCGACGATTTCCTCCAAGGCCGTCGTCAGGATTATCAACGAAACGCATGCGGAGTGGCTGCAAAAGCTGCCACCACCGGGCGCCGAGCCGCCCCTCGCCGAATCGGCGGGGTCCGGAGCGCAGCCATGAAGAAGAACGAATCCTACGACGAGTTCATCAAGGGCATCTGGCGCGACAACCCGGTGTTCGTGCAAGTCCTCGGCATGTGCCCGATGCTGGCCGTTACCAACTCGGCAATTAACGCGATCGCGATGGGCATGGCAACGTTTTTCGTACTGGTTGGCTCGAGTTTCCTCGTGTCGAGCTTCCGGGCGTGGATTCCAAAACAGGTACGCATCTCCTGCTTCATCATCATCATCGCGACGTTCGTGACGGTTGCGGACTACACGCTGCTCGCGCTCGTGCCGAAAGTGCACAAGGAACTCGGCGCGTTCATCCCGCTGATCGTTGCGAACTGCATGATCCTCGGCAGGCAGGAGGCATTCTCTTCACGGTACCCCGTGCGTCTCGCCGTGCTCGATGCGATGGGGATGGCCAGCGGCTTCCTGCTCGCGCTGTTCTCGCTCGGCGCCATCCGCGAGATTCTCGGTGACGGCGCGCTGTTCGGCATCAGTCTCTTCGGCGAGAACTTCGAGCCCTGGGTCATCATGATCCTGCCACCCGGCGGCTTCCTGACGCTAGGCATCATCCTGCTGTTCTTCAACTGGTTCAGGCTGAAGAAGGACGAGTTCCTGGCCGATGTGGCCGAAGCGGAAAGGGGCGGCAACTGATGGACAACCTCCTCTGGATCTTCATCAGCGCTTTACTCGTCAACAACTTCGTGCTGACCTATTTTCTCGGCCTCTGTCCGTTCCTCGGCGTGTCGAATTCCCTCGAGACCTCCGCACGCCTCGGCCTCGCGACGACGTTCGTCATGCTCGTAACGGCCGTGTGCGCATGGGTACTGAATACTTACGTATTGATCCACGCACCGTATCTCCGGCTGATCTGCTTCATCGTCGTGATCGCAAGCACCGTGCAGTTCATCGAGATGCTGATCAAGAAGCTGAGCCCGGCACTGTTCCGCGCGATGGGTATTTTCCTGCCGCTGATCACGACCAATTGCGCGATTCTCGGGCTCGCAATCTTCGCCACCAACAGGGGTTACGGATTCGTTGAAGGCATCGTCTATGCGCTCGGCGCGGGCATCGGCTTCACGCTGGCGCTGGTATTACTCGCCGGCCTGCGAGAGGAATCGGAGCTGTCCGACATTCCGCAGCTCATCAAGGGCACCGCAATGAACCTGATCATCGCCGGCATATTGTCCATGGCCTTCATGGGCTTTGCCGGCCTGTTCAGTTCGACCTGAGGAGATCGCGATCGTGATGACGTATGCGCTTCCGTTGCTCGCCATAATCTCGCTGTGCGCTTTCTGGGCGGTATTCCAGGTCTGGCTGTCACGACACGACCCGGATGCGGGCAAGAGATCGCTGAAGTGCGGCAACTGCGATTGCGACGAGCAGTGTGAACCGGACGAAAGCAGGAATCTCTAGCCAGCGGCAACATTGAACGGCAGAATCGTACTGAAGGAAGTTCATTGACCGACACGACCTACCCACATCTCCTCGCGCCACTGGACCTTGGTTTCACGACGCTCAGGAACCGTGTGCTCATGGGTTCCATGCACACGGGGCTCGAGGATGGCAACAAACACGATCGCCTCGCCGCCTATTTCGCCGAGCGCGCCCGCGGCGAAGTCGGCCTGATTGTTACGGGTGGCTACGCACCCAATCGGGCCGGCTGGGTAAAACCCTTCGCAGGCAAGCTCACGACCCATGGCGAAGCCGCCAGGCATCGCATCCTTACTGACGCAGTGCATGCCGAAGGCGGCAAGATCGCGATGCAGATCCTGCACGCGGGACGGTACGCCTACCATCCCCTGGCCGTCGCTCCGTCACGCATTCGTTCGCCGATTACGCCGTTCACCCCGCGGGAACTGTCGACCGCGGGCGTCGAGAAGCAGATCAGAGCGTTCGTGCAATGCACGCAACGCGCCCGCGAAGCCGGCTACGACGGCGTCGAGATCATGGGTTCCGAGGGCTACTTCATCAACGAGTTCCTCGTGAAGCATACGAACCAGCGAACCGACGAATGGGGCGGCGACTATTCGCAGCGCATGCGCCTTCCCGTCGAGATCGTTGCGCGCGCTCGCGAGGCCGTTGGCGAGGACTTCATCATCATCTACCGCCTGTCGATGATCGACCTGATCCCCGATGGCAGTAGCTGGGAAGAGACTGTGACACTCGCGAAGGCCATCGAGGACGCCGGTGCGACGATCATCAACACGGGCATCGGCTGGCACGAAGCGCGCGTGCCGACGATTGCCACGTCGGTGCCGCGAGGTGCGTTCGCCTGGGTCACCAGGAAGATGAAGCAGGAGGTGACGATCCCGCTCGTCACGTCGAATCGCATCAACCTGCCGGCTACGGCCGAGCAGATCCTTGCGGACGGCTGTGCCGACATGGTGTCGCTCGCCCGGCCGATGCTCGCCGATTCCGAGTTCGTCAGGAAAGCCCGCGAGGGACGCAGCGACGAGATCAACGTTTGCATCGCCTGCAACCAGGCCTGCCTCGATCACACGTTCTCCAACAAGATGAGCAGCTGCCTCGTGAATCCCCGGGCCTGCCACGAAACGGAACTCAATTACATCGCGACCGATACGCGTCGCCGATTCGCCGTCGTCGGCGCCGGGCCCGCCGGCATTTCCGCCGCGCTGGTGCTCGCGGAGCGCGGCCATAAAGTCGACCTGTACGAGTCCGCCGCCGGGATCGGTGGCCAGCTCAACATGGCCAAGGTGATTCCGGGCAAGGAAGAGTTCCACGAGATGCTGCGTTACTTCGAACGGCAAGTCGAACTCAAGGGTGTAGAGGTGCACCTGAACCGGCGCGTCAGCGCTGACGACCTGGTCGCCGGGAACTACGACGGCGTCATCATCGCGACGGGCGTAGTGCCGCGCGACACTGAGATCGACGGTCAGGACCATCCCAGTGTTCTGAGCTATGTCGATGTGCTTCGCGAGCGAAAGACCGTGGGCAAGCGCGTTGCGATTGTCGGCGCCGGCGGTATTGGCTTCGATGTCGCCGAGTTCCTCGTGCACGACGGCCACTCGCCTACCCTGCACCTTGATGAATGGCTCGCCGAGTGGGGCGTTGTCGACCCGGCCGAAGCGCGCGGCGGCATCGCCACGGCGCGGCCGCAGCCGGGCCCACCTGCGCGCGAGGTCACCTTGCTGCAACGCAAATCGGGCAAGCTCGGCAAAGGACTCGGCAAGACGACGGGCTGGATTCACCGTGCGACCTTGAAGATGAACGGCGTTCGCATGATCGGCAACGTCAACTACGAGCGCATCGGCGACCAGGGCTTGCTCGTCACCTACGGGGAGAAGCACGAGGACCCGACCTGGATCGAAGCCGACACGATCGTTATGTGTGCGGGTCAGCTACCGTTACGCGAGCTCGAGGAACCGCTGACGGCCAGCGGCGTTGACGTCCACGTCATCGGCGGTGCCGACGTGGCAAGCGAACTCGACGCGAAACGCGCGATCGACCAGGGCAGTCGACTCGCGGCAACGCTTTAGTTCCCTTAGCGGCCGGCGCCGCTCGAGATCCAGTCGCGAATCGCCGTGATGTCCGCGGGGTCCAGCATGCCCGTGGGTGGCATGAGCCCGCCAACCGTGGCTACCCCTTCGATCTTCTGAACGAGGAAGCTCATGTCAGGCTCGTCCGGAACGACGCGAATAAGGTTGTTGTCCTGGAAGCTTTGCTGGTCGACCAGTGTCGCGAACGCTGCGTCGGCATTGGTCAGGTCCAGATCCGGGATGTTGCTAATGCTGCCCGCACCCGAGTGACAACTCGCGCAACGCGGCGTGAAGATGTTCGCCTGGATCAGGTCGAGCGCCGACGGCACGTCGACCGTAAACTGCGCCAGGAAATCGCCGCCCGCGGTCCCGTCACCGCTCGGGAATGCGGCTACGAACTCGCCGTCGAGAGCGTTGCCGTTCACATCCGTGATCACATCGGCACCTGTGCCAAACAGCGTTACCTGGTAGGTGTCATTGGCTAGTGCAACGCCCGTGAGGTCGAGCTCAGCCGTGGCCGGGTTCAGGCCAGGCATAACGCTTGCCGCATTGATCTGGACTTCGTTGCCGCTATTGAAGTTGCCGTCGCCACCGCTGGCGGTCAGCGTGAAGGTCGCCGCGTTGACACTCGCGGGAACCAGGTCTTCCGTGAAACCAGCGACGATCTGCGTCGGCGCGGACTGCAGCGTTGCGCCCGGTGCAGGCGTTATCGAAACGACACGAACAGGGGCCGGCGCGGTCGATAGCGTGAACTGGGCGATGAAACTGCCGCCCGCTACGCCGTCGCCGCTCGGGAAGGCTCCCGAATATTCGCCGTCGAGAGCGTTCGCATCGAGATCCATGATGAAGTTTGCACCAGCACCCAGCAACGTAACGCGATAAGTGTCGTCGGCGAGCGCGACACCCGTCAGGTCGAATACGGCGCTGGACTGGTTAGCGCCCGGTACGCTGATATTCGCTGCAGTGATCTGGACTTCATTGCCGCTATTGAAGTCACCGTCGCCGCCGCTCGCGGCCAGAGTGAAGGTCATCGGGTTAACCGTCGACACGTCGAGGTCCCTTGAGAAGCCGGCGACGATCTGCGTCGGCACGGTGCCGAGATCGGCGCCCGGCGCGGGCATCAGTGACGTGACCTGGATCGGGTCGAGCACGACGACCGTGTCGTCGATTGCACCGGCCGTGATCCATTGCCGGATCATGTCGATGTCTGCCTGCGCGATCATGCCGCTCGGTGGCATTACACCACCATTTGCCGCGGTGTCCTCGAGCTTGTGGATCAGGTAACTGATGTCCGGATTGCCGGCATTTACACGCTCGACGCCCGGCTCCTGGCTGCTCTCGATGCCGACGAGGTTCGCATAGCTGCTGCTGGCTTCGAGATTGAGATCGGCCGATGGATTCGCGCCGCCATGACAACCGGCGCAACTGGGCGTGAACAGGCCCGCCTGGATCTCGGAGAAATTCGGGCCGAACGATGCGCCCGTGCCACCACCGCCACCGGTGCCACCACCACCGGTACCACCACCACCTGTACCACCACCGCCGGTGTTGCCGCCACCGCCGCTACTACCGCCGCCGCTGCTCGCCGCGGCTTCGTCGTAGGTTTCTATATCACACGCGGCCATGGATCCTGCGATCGCAAGGATCGCGAGCATGCTTGTCAGTGTTTTTCGAGCACCAGTTCTGCCCATCGCGTGCTTACCGAGGTTACAGTTCGACCCATTGATGTTATCGCGATGGTAGCGTCAAAACGGGGCATGCGTCACAGTACAAGGTGTATCAAAATGGCGACAAAAGGGACTTTTTTTGTGCCGCGTTCTCTGCTACACGGAGAGCCTGCGGCTGACGATACTGAGGACGCACTGGCCATCAACACGCCAGCGGCAGAGAAACTCGCCGGCGTTCCCGGCTACTACCCGCGCCTTGGTCCAGCCATGCCTGGACAATTCTCCATCGTCGATAACTTCGACGCTGCGCGTATCCACGCTTAGGCCCGTGCGCAACGCCTTGAGCGTGCTCTCCTTGGCACTCCAGATCATCGTAACGAGCGTATCCCGTGAATCCGGATCCGCACGCTCGACGCGTTCGCGCTCAGCAGCCGTGAAGAAGGTGTCGACGAACGCATCGCTGCGAGTCTCGATGCGCTCGATATCGCAGCCCAACTCCGCAGTGCCTTGCAACACTGCCGAGAACGCACGGCCGTTGCTATGGCTGAGGCTGAGTTGGGCCTGGCAAGGCCTGCCGTCGATGCGCGGCGCAGGCGCTCCGTCGGACGCCGCGGCAATCTCGATGCGACCGATCTCCTCGTGCGGCAATCCGGCCGCTTCGAGAAGCGCGAGCTTCGCCGTCCAGCGACCCAACAGCCAGTCACGTCGACGCTTCTCGAAACGAAACCCGTCGAGGCGCGTGCGCTCTCCCGACGTCAGCCAATCAAGCTGCGTCGGGAGTTGGCTATGATCCTGGAGCGTATAATGCAGCTGGTTCATCACGTTTTCTAGCCGACCCCGAACGCGGCTCTTATCGGTCCCACGTCAGCAGCTTCAGCCGCGCCGGGCAGCTCGGCGGTCTGATAGTCCTGCAATCGCAGGTACACATCCCCCGCCTCATCAACGACGTCCGCATCGAATCCGGGTCCGCCGTCGCTGTGCCGCACTACCGTGAACAACTGCGACTTGACGACGCTCGGCTCCTTGAGCTTCTGCACCCGTCCTATCCTGGCGGGCAAACCGAAGCGACCTTCAACGCCCAGCTCATACATACCGGCTGTCTGGAAGCAGAGTTCGATCAGTCGCGGCGCGATCTGCGTCGGCAGTTCGGGAGGAGCGTGGTTTGCCGGCAGGTCCGCGGCAAGCCGGCCCACGGCAGTGGCGGCGCTGCCGCCCCAGGCGCTCTCGAGCACCTGGTAGGCCGGGCCGTGGAAGTACACCTGGTACACCGCGCCAGAATCGATTGATGCGCCGTCCGAAAGCGGCGGCCCCTCGACCTGCACGGCCTGGGGATCTTCGCGCGTCAGGCGCACCGTCGCTGTGAAATGAGTCGTTGCGACCGGCTCATCCTGCCCCGCGAGTGTTCGCACCCCGACAAGCGCGCAGTAGGCGGCGAGCTGGCCATCTACTTCCGCGAACTGCGCCGTGAGCCGGACTTTCCTGGGCTCGTTCCTGTAGAACTTGAACGGCGTCGTGAACTGCACGTCGTCGATCGACTCCACGCGGTACTCGGGTCGCAACAGCGTAGCGAGCTCGGCAAACGCTTCCAGGCCCATGACACCGGGCAGCACAGGCGTGCCCTCGATCCGGTGGTCATACAGGAACGCCTGCTCGGCCGGATCGAGTTCGGTCTCCACGGTCAAGCCACCAGCCAGGCTGACTGCAACGACCTCGCCTACCATCGGGCCACGCGTGCCGGCGCCGTTCAGCGCGTCGAGGTCGATGCCGCCGGTCGCATCCCATTCGGACACGAGCATGCCGAGACGTTCGGCTACGACGACTTCACTTGCGACGGGGCCTTCCGTGAGTTCCTTTCGCACAATCGGAATGCCCGCCTCAGGCGGCAACATGTCGATACCGGCGGCCGCCATCATCGTCGGAATCGAACCGCGCGTCGCCATGCCGATGCCGCCCCACGCCGTCCAGTCAATCGCGATACCGCGTGTCGCCGGACGCGTGTTGCGAAACGCCGTCATGCTCTTGGTCAGGAAGTCGTTGGCCGCGCTGTAATCCGTCTGTCCGCCGTTGCCGAAGCGACCGGCAACCGAGCTGAAGACGACAGCGGCTTTGAGCGGCGTGTCGCCGAGCGCGTGCATCAGGCTGTGCCAGGCATCGCACTTGACATCGAACACGAGGTCGAACTCAGCGCGCGGCTTGTCGGACAGGAAGCGACTGATCTCGACACCCGCCGCATGCACGAGCACGTCGATCTCGTCGTGGTCGGCGCGAACCTTTTCCATGACGGCCGCGACGGCCGCGCCGTCGGTCAGGTCGACCGAATGATAGTGCGCGGTTCCACCCGCACGCTCGATCGTCTCGATTGCCGACTGTGCAGCTTCGGCACGCTCGATTCGCGCGAGTTCCTTTTCGACCAGCGCGGGCGTGGCCCGCTCACCGCTGGCCTTGATGCGCTCGAAAATGTCGCGCTTGAGGCCGTCGCGATCCGTGAGGAAGCGCGCGATATCGGGATCTGTGGCGTCCGGCTCGGGTGCAAGATCGAGAAGGTGGAACGTACCGCCCGACGCGTTCGCGAGATCCGCAACGATGGCCGAGACGATGCTGCCGGCCGCGCCCGTGACAACGAACACGGAGTCATTATCGAGCGTAAGGCCCGTCTGGCTGTCGTCGGAAGGGACTTCGCGCAGAGCGACGGTCCACCGCCCTTCGTCGTCGACACCGATCTCGACGGCACCGGAATCCTTGATCGTCTCGTCCAGGAGCTGCTCGGCAAGGGCCGCCGTCTTGCGGCTGGGTGGGAAGTCCACGACCTTGCAAAGCACATCGTTGCGTTCCCGCTTGAGCGCTTTGACAAATCCGGATACGGCACCGCCAAGCGGATTGAGCGCGCCGTTTTCGTCGTAGCCGTGTCGGCCACCCATGCGCGTCGCCGCTACGACGAACTGCCCTGGCCCGTCGAGCTTCTCGTAAAAAGCCCGCACGGTCGTGTAAAGCATCTTGACTCGCTTCTCAACGGCCTCTTTCCACGCGGCTTCGTCCATGTCCGCGACAGCGTCATGTGCATCAAGTGCAGGCAGCCAGTATAGACCTGTCAATGGCCCTTGCTCGAGCCATGCCTCGAGCTGCTTCTCGAGCGTCTTACTATCGGGCTTGAGCACGAGCACATCGACGCCGCGTTTCCCGAGGCGTTCGATTAACGCGCGGGCGACGCCACCTGCATCCGGCATAACGGCCACCCGCGACCCTGCGCCGAGCTCAACGCCCGTTGCACGACACACGTCGAGCGCGGGACGCCAGGCTGCAAACGGCACGCGGCGGGGAACCCGCCTCGCAGCCTCCATGTCGCCAGCCGGCACAGCCTCGATCAATGTCTCAGACCTGGGTGTTTCCGCGGTCTGATCCGCGGTCGCGCCTGCCGGCATGCGATCTTTGACGAACTGTAATGCATGAGTAAGCGTCGGGAAGTCACTGAGCCTCAGATCGGGATCACGCGGAATGCCATAAGCCTCGCGCAGCGCCGCGAATATTTCGGCCTGCTTGACCGTGTCGACGCCGAGATCGGCCTCGAGATCGAGATCCATGTCGAGCATGTCCTCGGGATAGCCCGTCATCTCGCCAACGACCTCGAGCACGCGAGCACGGATATCGGCATCACCGTGAGCTGTCGCCTCGCTCGCAGGCTCTTCCTGCGGCTCCGCAGCCGTTTCCACTGCGGCCGGTTCCGGTTGGTCGGGTCGCCGGTCGCGCACGAACTGCACAACATGCGCGAGTGTCGGGAACTCGCTGAGCTTGAGATTCTCGTCACGCGGGATGTCGTAGTGTCCACGAATAGCCGCG
>Ga0209456_10000180_pt1 | contig 35587 bp, 30 predicted proteins | sample COG_11_FD_184755 | JGI IMG/M metagenome (GOLD analysis project Ga0209456, IMG submission 184755) | Pelagic marine sediment microbial communities from the LTER site Helgoland, North Sea, for post-phytoplankton bloom and carbon turnover... | ecosystem: Environmental > Aquatic > Marine > Neritic...
AAATTCCTAGAGCAGTGGGTGGTGAGCTCATCTCCACAATCATTCGCCAGGAAGGACCATGATTTTTTTTGGCTGCGTTCACAATGTTTCCACCACCCCCAATTGGTACGTTAAACCTTGAAAATGCAGGTAAGGCCTGCAATAAATGACCAACATAGGTGCTCTTATAGGTATTCCAGTTATAATCTCCATTTACAGCTTTCCAATCCATTAAGGATTTCGCTGCTTTTTTGAAACTAATTAAAAACAGGTCTTTAGCGATTTCGGTTTCAGGTGTTTCTACAATGTCCATAAATTCATCCTTGCCTTTGGTTTTTAGTAAGTGAATGGTTTGGTAGGTGAATGGTTTATCCAATGCAACATTATCAACATCGTATTCATCCCAGACCAGATCAAAGAGTATGTTCCACCAATTACTCCAAATACTTGGGCCCAGCTCGTGTATATTATTGTTAAAGTCCCATGATTTTATTTCGTTGAATATACTTAACTCCTCTGGGGTGAGCGTAGATGAATCCATAGTTTTAAAAATATAGGGTAGGAGTTCCGCTGCCTTAAGGTTATGATTATTATTGTGTAAATCCTTGAAATCCTGAATATTGAATGTGTCCTTAGAATTAAAAAAGTTATTGATTACACGGTTTCGGTAGGTTTCATAACCATCGTTAAATACATAAAACGGATAGGATTCATCTACAGGATGTTGATTTGCTGAGCTCACAAAGCCACGTTCCGGGTTTTTGGTATGGGCATTAAAGGGTTGTGGGATAAAACTTTGCCAGTCGTGCTTTGGATTACTACCATCCATTAAAAATTTCCCCTGCCCTTTCCATTTATTGGGCAGTTTTCCCTGAACCCAAATAGCGATATCACCTTCTGTTGAAGCAAAGACAAAGTTTTGTGCCGGTGCTGTATAATGTTTAAGAGCATTTACATAATCATCATAATTCCTTCCTTTGTTGAGCTCTAAAAATGTCCTTTGATTGTTACCCCCAATATGGCCCGACCATTTCATGGCATAGCCGGCAAGTTTATTGTCACCCATAAAGTTTTTATCATAAGCCACAGGGCCATGATGGGTATAACTTACAGAGTCAATATAAGCGGCTTTACCCTTTATTTTAATTTCTTCAACTCTAAAACTCACAGCTTTCCAATCATCACCATATTTGTATTGTTTACAACTTTCGTCTTTAAATTGAATCTTGTACCAATCCAATACATCTCTGGTAGCGTTGGTTTCTCCCCATGAAATGTAATTGTTAAATCCTGAAATTATACCCAGGGCTCCAGGCAATGTTGCTCCAAAAGAATTATGGCTTGGGGTACTTAATTGCATCACAAACCATATAGAAGGGAGGTTTAGGCCCAAATGTGGATCGTTTGCCAAAATGGGATATCCAGAATAAGATTTTTGACTAGAAATGGCCCAGTTATTACTGCCATTATCAGGATTTGGTTTGTCTAAGGTTTTTGGAATAGAGTCGAGTGGAAGCTCAATTTCTGGAGCTTCTGTCATAGGAACATCAATAAAACTCCAATCGGTTCCTTTTGGAATAATAGGGTCTATGACATTAAAAAAATCCGGATACAATAAATCGAAACGTTCTTTCCCAAACATTCGCAATGCATTGGTGTATTCTAAATCAGAATCTCCTCCGGCCAAATCCTTGGTCATGTACATCAATAACAAAGCTGTTTTTTTAATCGACCAGGGTTCTGGTTGATAATCGAGTAGTTTGTATTCTACCGGAAAGTCTTTAGGTTGTAATTGGTTGATGTAGCTATTCACACCTTCAGCATAAGCCTCTATAAAAGCTATAGTTTCAGGGTCTTCTTTGATCTTTTCAATGGCTTGATCTGCGCCAAATCCCATCCCGCGTCTGCGCTGTTGGCGGTCGAAATTTAAAGCAGCTTCGCCAATAAATTCAGATAAACGACCAGCGGCTGCAAACGTCTGGAATTCCATTTGCCATAACCGGTGTTTGGCTGTAATATAACCTTGCGCATTGTATAAATCATTTTCATTCTGAGCAAAGATGTGCGGAATTAACTGTGCATCGTAATGTACGGTGACCTTGTCCCTGAGTCCATCAATGGAAACTATGCCAGTTATGGTTTCATCGGTTTCGTTTTGCCAAATACCGGTATACGGATTTAGAAATTTTCCGATGGGTGGAATGGAACCAAATTTGGTATTCAGGCCATAAAAAAAAGATGCTGTAAGAAGAAGGGAAAGTGTAAATTTTATGTATTTCATAATTCGACCAAATTATGATCCTGAAAATACTAAATAATTTCTAATGCTGACTATTATTAGCTTTGACTTATATACTTTGTTGAACTTAGTTTTGTTTTTATCTAAACTTGTCAATATTAATCTTCCTACTTGAATCATTGGCTTGTTTTACGGTACTCAATATTTGATCTAACAAATCTCTATCGAATACTTTACCCTTTGCTATTACCGTATTAATGGCTTTAGTATTGTCTATATCATCTAAAGGATTTTTATCAAGCAATACTAAATTAGCTTCATAACCAGTTAAAACTTTACCTGAATTACTTTTTAACCATTCGGCAGGTATCGCAGTAGCAGACTGTAAAACTTGCGAAGTTGACATTCCAGCGCGGTTTAGACTCCCCAGTTCATCATGTAACGAAAACCCGGGTACAGCAGGCGGTAAATTAGCATCTGTACCGGTCATGATTTTAACTCCCATTTTTGATAAATTAACAGCAAGCAATTGAGCGGCTTTGGCATAAGTTTCCCAATATGTTTTGCTGGCTTTTCGTTCTTCAGCGTTTTGGTTCTCTGGAAGAGCATAGCGATTTACTCCTGGAAGCCAGCCAAGACCTTGTGGGATATAGTTGACCCATTCACTTATTCCGGGATTTTCATATTCTAATTCTACGTCTTTAAGGACTTGTTCAAGATTAAACGGTTGTTTGGCAAAGCTTTCCGTTAGCCATAAGGTAGAGGTTATTGTAATGTCACTTTTTATTAAATTATGAGCCAGGGCCTCGCTTCGGTCTTCTAGGAATTTTATAAATTCGTCTTCTTTGCCGTAAAAACTGCCAATCATTCTATTACTGTTAAACTCTCTACTTAGGGCATTCATGAGTTCTTCAAAATGAGCAATATCACTTTGTCCATACTGCCATAGCTCAGAAAGCTCTAAAGCCCAAGGAATATGACCCATAACTGGCATACCCAGGGATTTTGCTGTTTCAGTTATGGCTATATAGCTTTCCTTGTTTAATTGACTATAAATTTTAATTCCATCATAGCCTTGATCATATAAGCTTTTAACAGTTTCTCTGGCGTCTTCGGCATTCTGAATATTCGTGTAGCCCTGTGACCAGGACATAAACCATCCTTCCATAGATTCAAAACTTCCCAATCTGGGAGAAGCAACAAACATTTTAGGACCTATTCTTCCATTTTCAATTTGGTCCCTCCATTCTAAATGGCTTTCTTCTCCTATTAATTCACGAATCTCCGTAACTCCATTGGCTAAATACAGCAACAAATCGTTTGGACTTTGAAAAAGATGAACATGAGTATCGATCAAACCTGGAATTAAATATTTTCCCGTACCGTCAATGATTGTTGTTTCTGATGAAAGCTTCAGTGTACTATCAATAGCTGCAATCAAACCTTTTTCAATCAAGATGGTTTGTCCTGGAATAATGCTATCACCGTCAGAGGATAAAATATCGACATTTTTGATAGCGAATGACCCCTCGTGAGGTTTAAACTGTTCGTGATTGACACGTTCAGTAAGTCCCCCATACATTCGTTTTCCATCTCGAGTCATCAATAAAAGTCCAATTGACGTTAATACAATTAGAAAGATTACCGTGTATTTGATCCATTTTTTCCAGTTCATTTCTATTGATTTTTGTGAATTTATAAACCAAACTTATGGAAAGGATTATCTGCAACCAAGGGGAAAGTGACGACTTACTCGTTTTGGGATTAAATACAATCTATTAGTGATTATTTACATCATTATGGGACGAACTACAAGGGGCAATATTGATTCAACTATTCCTAAAAACAGGGACACGGGTTCTGGAAACAGGAATTACCTTATCACAATCAGATAGCTTTAGTAATAAGCCTTGAGCGTTTCCGGTAGCAGCGACAATTACATCTTTATTCACCAGATAAGACCGATGACACTTAATGATTGAACTTCCTTCAGTTTTCGTTAAAATTTCCTTTAAAGTAACACGTTCAGTTTGAATTTTTAAGATGCCTTCAGAGTTGATATAGCCTATTTTGACATAGTTCTGTAATGCCTCTATATATTTAATTTGATGTGTTGGGATATCAAAAATAGAGATGCTTCCTGTATCCTTAGTGTTCGAAAGAGGCGTTTTTAGCTGATTGATTTCGTTAGCAATAATTTGATACTTCTTTTCCTGTTTATATAGAGAGAAGCCTCCAAGCATAACTAAGGGGATGACACCTATCATATATGTACTATAAATCATGGTAGGAAAAAGGTCCCATTGTATAAATCCAAAAAGTATGAGTCGGGCAAAAAGGAAGTTGGCTAAACTTATGATGAGCATAACACCAAGGTTATACAATATCCATTTGCCAAAAGTCCATTTTTCATGCTTTCCTTTAAGATGTAGTATTTGATCCACTATATATTCATAAATAACCGCTCCAAGAAACGTCATACCCCCAAAACCTAAACATATAAGAAATTTGTTGGATTCCAGAGTAGAAAGGCCAAATGGCTGAAAGATGTAAAGGAACAGAGTAATAAACACACTAAGAATAATCAGGATTCTATAGTATTCTACCTTATTTTCTTCAATAGGAAACGGCTTTCCTAGTATGCGCGCTATTTTGCCAAAAAAATTCATTTCCTAAAGATACCAAATCGCTTTCTTTGATTAGGCACAACGGTTTGCTAATGATTAGTACCACATATTCCGTACATATTTAAACAAGAATAATCCGAATTACGTATAATTAAAGCAATCGCATAAGGTCGATTAATTTAAATTCGTTGTTGCTTCATTTCCTTTTTTTTCTCTAGATGTTATGTTGAATATTAGTATTATTGCTGCTAATTCGGGTAACATATATTATTAAGTAAACCTCCTAGTTCATTTTATTAATGGACAATTAATACTAAAAATCGAACTTTATGAATCAACCTAATGACCATGAAACTATTGCCAAAAATGAAACCAAACCTTCCAGTAATTATGTGATATTTCAGCTTGGCTCTTATCCATGGCAATCCCAGGTGGAAGCAACCTCCGGATCGGGAATATTACACGAGGCACAGCACGGGATTTTTAATACTATGGACGGGGTAGCCAGCTATTCCATATTTCCTTCCGGATTTGCTCGCCAAAAGAATCAAGACCTAAATAGGAAGGATGTTAGAATCTACGAAATGGATTCTGAGGTACCGGAATATAGCCATCCAAGTGGGCACCGCTGGGCGGGAGTAAGTGATGAATATGTAGATAAATTCATTTCAGATCATGAAAAACTTGTATATGATTATATGCTGGAAATTGAAAACACCTTAGAAGCAGGTTCCGAGATCCAGCTCTTTATTGCTCATCACACCTGCATTAACAGTATTATCGCTAAAAAGGTAATGGAAAAGAGAGCTGCAAACGGATATTCGGTACCGCCCATTGTTATCTTTTTACATGGCACAGCCATGATAATGATGGCAAACGAATTGCGGGAAGTCTCGCTGATTGAATCCGGCGAACTGGCACCCTCGGACAGGAAATGGCCATCCTCATTTCACAAGCAATTGACTGAATTGGGAGTTTTTGACGATTGTAGCAAACCCGGCAATGCAAATCTTGCTTATGCCATTTCTGAAGAGAATATGGACGTGTTTTCCGATTTATTTCCCCAGTTTGATAAGGATAGGTACATTTTGGCAAACCCTGGTTTCAACAATTGTTTTTATCCTCGCCCTCATATGAAATTAGAAGATGTTTTAAAGAAGGCTAAGTTAAAACACCTTGGTTTGACCAAAGAAAAAACCTTTGATGTAAGAACGGATTACAAACACATGATTGTTTTTGTGGGGCAATTTGTTGGGTGGAAAAGAATTGACGCTGTTTTACGTGCTGCCAGAATATGGGAAGCCGAGTTTGGAGATGAGCTTTTGACGTTGATTGTTGGAAAACAGAAAAAAGAATACAATATTGAGTTGCAGAATTTAAATGAAACCCTCGGAAACAAGAATACATGTTTTGTTGGACCACTGATGCAGTCGGAATTGGCCAAATTGTTCGCTGCCGCAAGTGTTTGCACATTTCCATCCAAAGCGGAACCGTTTGGAATGGTGTTGATTGAGGCTCTGGCATGTGGAGTTCCTGTAATTGGGGCTGATTCTGGCGGACCAAGAGATTTTATGACCAATGATGTTGGCTATTTGGTGCCTGAAAATGATGACATAGAAATTTTCAGTAAAAACTTGGCTGAAGCAGTTATCAAAGCGATTAAAGAGGACTGGAAAACAAAGATGTCTGAAGAATGCATAATGGTAGCCGCACCTTTTTCCAATATGCGAAAAACGAAAAAGCTTTTGGACGACACACGAAAACTGATAGGCTGAGTCTTATAGCCGTTGTTACCATCTGTTTTTTGGTCGTGGTTTACCGTAAACACGTAAACAATTTACTTCCATAATTCAAATTCCGTCAGTTTACTACTATTTTTCCTTAGATGCAAACACTATTGGTTTTGTTCTGGTCAGTTTTAGTGATTTGACCATTTTCAGCGTTCCGTTTTTGTATTTTAAAAAGTGAGGCGATTTTATGTGTGAGTCGTATGCTTTTTTATTTTTATAAATTTCTACAACAGTAATCCTATTTGGTTTGTCTTTGTCAGCCATTGCGTATAATGACAGAACTCCAGACTCTGTTTTTACAGAGGTCCTTATTCCTTCTTCCAGGAGTTCCAAATATGGTTCTAATTGCGTTGAATCTATTTCAAGTTCTGCTAATTGGACGATAAGTTGATTGTCCTTTTCTAATTGTTCAATCCGTTCAACATGTCCAGTTTCATTTTCCAGTCTGCAATTGGTAAGTCCAACCAGAATTAGACAGGCGACTACTCCGTTTATAATGATCCTTTTTCTTATTACAAAGCTTCTTTTTAAATGCATGTATTCAATTTTGCCTGGGATTTTTTTTCAAAATAGCAAGTGACCTATTGTTGGCGGTAGTTTCATTCTATTTTGGTTCAAGCGTCATCACATAATCATAACTCTCGTTCAAATAGTTAGCCAAATTGTCCAAATCTTTTAGCATTTCATCCGGAATTAAAATGTAACCTTTCATTGTAGCACCATATGATTTATAAATTGTAGTATCAAGTTCTTTCATATATTTCTCTTGTACTTTCTTAGAAAACCTGATTCCTATTTCACCAGCCTTGTTAAATAGTGAGAACATATATCCATTTGCGGAAGTGTAAGGCATTGTCTTTCCTTTTCGTTCAAATCTTGGGCATTTTTCCACAAGTTCATCATATATTTTTAATCTTTTATCCCACATAGTTAATGTTTTTTTAACAAATAGTTTATTTGTTATACCCCTTACTTTTGGCCCTTATTTAGTTATTGATCAATGTCTGCTTAGATTGCATAAATGTTTCTTTATAATTTGATTTGTTCTAATTAAGGCCAACGGTTCGAATAACAACCATTGCTAATGATAAGGCGCTATGATTTGTTATACAGTGTTCAATAATTACCTTCTTAGCTCTTGTTTGAAAAATATTCTTTCATTGGTTGGAAATAATGATTATCCCAACCCTTTATATAATGTTCTCCACTTTCTGGAACATTTGTATGAATTAATGTTAATTCAGTTTGTCCATCAAATTCATTAAGCAGAATTTCTATTCGTGAATCTTCTTCGTGTTCTTCAAATTGCGAAGTTCTCCATGATTGTAAAATCCTTTTATAAGGTTCTAATTCAAGATTACCACCTATAATATAACCATCCCAAGCACTAAAATTATCTCCAATTTTATCTGAAATTGATGCGGTTGCCCCGGTCATTCTTGTATGTCCATCACTATTTAACCAGCTTGTGTAAATTTCTTTAGCGCTGGTATTAATTTTTGTCTTTAGTGTAAATTCCATAATATATTTTTACAATGGTAACCAACTACAAAGGTTAATACATGATGTGTTTTCCAGCCCGACTGGCAGGCGGGAAGGCATAATAGTCCTTGTTGTAACTCATTTCCTTTATGAAGCTAATGTTTGTAAAGTTACGAAAAAGCCATTTCCCGATTATACTTGCTTCGGTAATCCAAAGGAGATAAACCCGTATATTTTCTAAATGTGTTTCTAAATGCCTTTTCATCTATATAACCAACTCCATACATTACCTCCTGAATATTTAGAGCAGAGGATTCCAGCATCTTTTTAGCCGCTTCTATTTTTACTCGTTGGATGTATTCTAATGGATTGTTAGAAGTAGCTTTTTTAAATCTTCGAAGGAAGGATCGGCCACTTATTTTAACCATGTTGGCAATTTCGTCAATATTTAATTTCTCTTTATAATTGTTCTCAATATACAGTTGGGCCCGTTTTATAGAATCATCATCATGTTCTTTTTGTCCGCTAAAGATCATAAATTGATCTTGGTTGATCCTATCGAAATCTATCTCTGAAACTTTTGAGCACCAAATTGCAGTTTCTCTTCCGCAATACTTCTCAATAAGATAAAGCATGAAGTTAAGGAAAGAATAGGCTCCTCCGCTTGAGTATATTCCATTGTCCTCGCTTATGATCTTTTCTGGCACTAGATTTACACGTGGGTACCTATGTCGGAATTGCTCATGAGCCGTCCAATGTGTAGCACATGATTTACCATTTAGTAAACCAGTTTCAGCCAGCAGGAAGGCTCCTTTACACAAACTGGCGATTTCTGCATCGTTTTCAATTCTTTGCTTTTTAATCCATGGCATAAACTCAGCATTATTTCTTATTTCCTTTTCCAGATCTCCACTGATGGCAGTAACAATGATCAAATCAGTTTTCTTAATCTCATCTATTGTCGAGGTGGGGGTGACCTGAAATAGGTTATGGTATTGTACGGGTTCATTACTTAAACCCACCAAATCAATTATAAAATGATCTTCATTTAGTTCATTGATGCTTTTATAATACGAATTGGCCATTTTTAGCAGATTGTAAGGTGCGATAATGGTATCTATTATCGCATTTCCTACCGGAACAAGTATGCTGATATGTTTCATATTCTTTGTGTTGACTGCAAATATATAGAATAAAAATGGCGTAAACAACCCTCTAATATGTCGAAAAAGACGCCTATAAAGTATAGTATTAAGCCATATATTTGTAATGTACATTTTAACAATCAAAGAAAATATTCAAAGTCTGAGTCTGGAAATGGACTCTTAAAAAGAATAATTATGATTCAATCTAAAGAAGCTTTGCCGGATTTTCTGGCGGAACCTACTAAATTAGGAAAAGAGATAAGTATTACCGGTAAATGGATTCCTTCAAAAAAGGGTGGATTATTCAGAAAATCTTCCGAATCGAAAGTGATGTTGAAAGAGTGGGAAGATATTCATATGGGTGCTAAAAACCATGATGGAATGCTTTCTACAGAAATTAACCACGCAGTTGGACAGGATGCCGTATTAATTCACCATGTTTTCAGGGACCCCGAATCTTTATTAAAATATTTCTCAACAATAGCTGAAAAACATGTAGATGCATTGACTAAGGTTGCTATACCAAAGTTACATCTTATAAGAGGAGTAAAAGTGTCGGATACCATCAGAGAAGAACTTTCATCTAAAAACGTACCTGGAGTGTTCGGAGAATTTCTTTATGGATATGTAAAGAATGACTACAAACGTCCTGATCCGGCAAATGCGATTCAGGTAACTGCGAAATGGACTTGCAAGCCCGGAGATGTTAGCCATCTTGAAGAACTTAAATTCTGGTGGCAACGTGTTGGAACCGATGCATATAAGATGGAAAAAGGGCTGGTCAGATTTGAAGTTTATCAGGTTTTGGGAGAAGATGCATTAATTATTCACGAGACCTTTGAGAATAGTGATGAATTGAAATTTCATTTATCTAAAGGTACAGCAGAGAAGTATAAAAATGATATTGATAAGATTGCATATCCGGAAACATATTTCTTCCGTGGGCCAGTCTCATGGACTATAAGAACGTATTCAAAATTTTTGCGATTACCAGCAACATATTCTAGTCAGGGAAGCCACTTTGTACAGACAGGTGGAAATATGAGTGAAGGGAAATTTTAATTAATCATATAAAAACAGTTTAAAGATGACAAATCAGGAAATCACCGTAGTCTACAAATGGACAGCTAAACCCGGAAAAGCAGATGAACTCAAATCTATTTACAAAGAAGTAGAAATACAGATGAAAGAAACCGAACCAAATGCTATTAAAGTAGAATGTTATTTCGATGAGAGTACAAATGCCCTTATAGTGTATGACTTATTTAAGGATGGCGCTGCATTAGGACAACACTTAGGCACAACGGCAGCCGGACATTTCCCTACCTTACTTCAAATAGCAATACCCGGTGCGTTCCTTTTCTGTGGTAATGTACCTGAAGAACTGAAACAAGCAGCTATTGGCATGGGCCTGGATGCCACATTTGCTCCGCATGTTTTTGGTTTTGACAGAAGGCTTGGACAATAAACAATTCATCAAAGTAAAATTAAAAGCAATGGAGTATAGGTAACTTTTTCTGTTGTTTTTTCGTTGTTTATTAATGACCTGCGTTTTGAATAAGGCACGTTTTTAATGTGCTTTATTTATTGTTAGCATTAGTTTCGCGATGGGATGAATAATTTCTTGCCTGAAATCTTCATCATAGTCGCAATTTCCCAAGACGACAAGTCCAATATTCTCTTCAGGGATCATCATTAAAAAACTTCTAAACCCTTTGTCCCCACCATAATGACCTACGGCATGATTTGAGTCAAAATCGTATTGTTGAAACCCCAATCCTATTTGCGAGAATTTTGCTGAAGCGGGTTTCAACATCAAGGAGTAATTGTTCCCAGGAGTATTTCGTTTAGATTCCTTCAAAAAGTGAATCATCCACTTACTTAATTCTATGGCTGAGGCATTCAGAGTACTACTCGCAGCATGCTCTCTTGTATATGGGTAGGTGTCTCTTTCATATGCATTCCCAAATATTTTATTTTTGGAATGTGGTGATGAAGTGAGAGAGTCGTGAATGTAGAAATATCTAAAGTCACTAAAATCCATTCCTGAAGGATTTAAAATATTATTTTTTAAATAATCTTCAAAAGAACTTTTGGTCTTTTTTTCAATCGCATAACCCAATAAATTATAACCCAAATTGCTATAAGAATACGTAAGGGAAGGCTCTGATTCTAGCTTAAGATTTAGGCTTACAACATACTCTTTTAAGCTCGTATCGGATTGATTATTGTTTTCCCAGTGATAATTTCCAACATCTGGTAACCCAGAGGTGTGGTTCAATAAATCTTTAATGGATATTTTCTTAATCCTTTCGTCGTTAAACTGCAATTCGGGAATTACTTTATATAGTTTATCATCCAGTGAAAGTAGCCCATCATTTGTCAATTTAACAATGGCCGAGGACGTAAATAACTTGCTAACAGAAGCAGTATGAAATATCGTATGTTCAGAAACCGGATTATTTTCTTTAATATTTCTTATACCATATCCCCTGGCGTATATAACCGAATCATTTCTCACCAAGCCAATAGAAAGTCCGGGAATATTATATTCGTTCATTTTATGAATCACAATCGAATCAACTTTATCATTAAATCCATTTAAAGATCTTTTGACCTCAAGGTTTTGCTCAAACCTTTGGTCAGAACACGATTGTAAAATGATGAGGAATAAAAGTAATTTTACTAAAACTATTTTTTTCATCTAATTAATGCTAAGGGTTTGAATAAATGCCTGTTTTCCTTCGCATCCCGTAGGCGGGCACTGTGTTTATTTTGTGATAGCGAAATGTTACTTTTCAAATATTAAATATTCTAAATACCGAATACCTGAAGCAATTAAATTTTTTCTATTCCATGCCTTGATTTCAAAATCATCTAAGATACTTCTATTTAACTTTCTCCCGTTTATAAAAATAGTGGAAGGTCGTCTTAAAGCTGACAAATCGGTCAATGGATTATCATCTAACAATAGAAGGTTGGCAATTTTATCTACTTCTACAGTCCCCATGTTATTCATAATTTCATGAGCTCTCGAAGCATTTACAGTTGCTGTTTTTAATACTTCATAATTGGAGAGACCAGCTTCTTGGTAAAATGCCAACTCCTGATGAATTGAGAACCCAGGAGTAGTTACCCCTATTCCGGCATCAGTGCTGCAAATGATGTTCACACCATTTTCATTTAGTTTATGTATTATTTTAAGATGGAATTCATGTTGATTTTTAATCAGGTCTACAATTGACGAATCAATCGCTTTGGTGTTGCTCCACCTTTCATATTGCGCTTTACTGTCAACCATTCGTATTAATGGATTCATCATTTTGACCTGATCTGAAGATAGAATTTTATCATCTACTAGCATTTTATATATGTTGTAATAGCCGGTCAAGGTGGGACTAAAGGATGTATGTGGTGAAGCCACATATTTTTCAACTACTTTATTAAGTTTTATCGTATCCAACTCATAGTTTAGGGGTTGTTGTATAATTTCCTCTGCATGTTCAATGGATGCTATTTGCGCATTAAAATGAGCTTCATAGGGTACTTTTGGCGTTGGGTGTGCGACAATATCTATATCTGAACGTTGTGCTTGTTCTATAACGGCATCAAATAAATCTTCTGTTAAACCATAGTAGGTTTTAATAAAATCGAATCCCCGGGCTTTATAGGAAATCACTTTTTGTCTTGCTTCTTTCGTACTGGTCAATTGCAAATTATCATCTCCAATAAATTCTGGTCCAGTAAGTTTTGGACTTGAAGTAAAGAATAGAGGTGAAAGCAGTTCTCCACTATTTATTTGTTCCTTAAGTCGTAAATGATTAGGTCGTCCCCATAAATTCCGCACTGCTGTAACTCCGTTGGATAGGTATAGACCTAATTCGTATTTATCCCATACATGAACATGCATGTCTATTAACCCCGGAGTAAGAAATTTGTTTTTTGCATCAATGACTTCAACACCTTGAATTTCAATTGTGTCATTTATGGATTTAATAACTCCGTCCTGGATATATACCATTTTTTTAACCAAAATGGTATCCTGAGTCATCGGTATAATATTGGCATTTATAATTAGGAATGAATTATTCTTTGCCTGTTCAATATTTTCAATTTTTAAGTAGCTGGTTCTTTGTCTATCGACTCCTATTACAATAAGAATGAATATGAATAGAATAGCAATCAATATAAAAATGGATAGGAAGATTCGTTTTAGTCTTTTCATTTAATTCATCAATTATCTCTTACGGTTAGTATAAAAATAGTAGTATACTAGGAAGCCATTCACCCCCTGGTTATTCTAAATTGAAACGAACAATATATTAATTTACTATTGTCTAGGCTATTATTTTTATACATTGTTAGCGATAGTTATCCTTTAATTCTTTCATCATATTCTTATAGAATATTTTAGCGTCATCATTTGGTGATTCACATAAGTATATTTTAGTTCCATTTTCTCTGAAATACTTATTATCAATTGTTTTAATTAGCGTTACTTTTTCAAATAATTGCGGAAGACGAGTGTCTGGATTTACATCATTTCCTAAATCTGAATGAATATAAATAACATAATCTTTTGATATGCTGTCGGGCGCCCAAAACACAAAGCTTCCATTGGGTGATATTGGTTGTGGAATTCCAATTTCTTTACCATAGAACATCACCGCCCCGGCTTGTCCATAGTGATAACAATAAATATCACAATTGTCTCGATTCTCTTCACCCAGGCTTACATATATCTCCCTGACCACTTCACCAATCTCTTTCCAACCTGTCATATCCGCCATATCCTGGGGAATATCGTGATCAATACCATCCTCCCATCTAAAAGCTCCCTTATTGTTAATCTTATCAGGCGTTATAAAAGGAATGCCATCAAATGAGAGCGAAACATATAAGGAAAAAAACATTGATATCACCAGAAAGCTGAAAACGTAGTTGGTATATTTTTTAACATACTTTTCCACAAAGTAAGCCCCGAATACAAACAGAATCGGATAAATTCCTAAAGTATAATAGGCTTTTCCACTTCCCGCCAATAGTAAAAGAATAATAAATATGTAGATGTAGCCAAACAACCTGTACTTCTTTTCCTTTCTATAAAATAATAAAATAATTAAGGCAAATATCCATATAAAAAGAGCTTGAATATTCATTAAAAACTGAGCAATAATAAAATCGGGATATCGAACATGAATAAGTTGGGTTTCCCTAAGTTCAGTCATGTGCTGCAAAACAGGCCAGCTATTTTCATATTGCCAAAGTAAGTTTGGAGAAATAATAATTAGTCCTATGACTGAAGCCATCATAAAATACTTGGATTTATACAAATACCGATATTTCGATAATAATAGTGAACATCCAAAGGCCGCATAAAAGAAAACAATCGAGTATTTATTCAGAAAAGCAAGTCCGAAAACTATGGCAATCCACAACCAGATTTTGGGATTGTTACGTGAGATCATTCTCAGGATTAAATATCCGGATAATAACCAGTAAAAATGATTAAATGCAACTGGTTGAAAAAGAGCATTGGTGTGCAGGTAAGAGGGGGAAAGTAGGTAGGCAAGACAGGCCAGTATGACAGCCTTTTTTTTACCACCTAATTCTTTAATAAATAAGCCAATTATAATGAGATTGAATGCACCAATAAGTGCCGGAAAAAACCTTAGACCAAATATGGTATTCCCGAAAATTGATGTTGCCAGTTTCCCGATGATTGCAATTGATGGGGGTACTGAAACATAACCCCAGGCAAGATGTTCACTCTGTGCATAATAGAGATAGGCATCCCTATGTAATTCAAAGTTAGAGGCAGTAAAAAAGTGAATAAGGAGTTTTGTAAATGCAAAAAATAATATCAATTGCCATTCACTTGAAATATTGAGTCCTAATTTGGTTAGTTTCAATTAATTATTTACGTTTTTAGTGGTTGTTTTTATCTTAAAAGCCTAATTATTTAACTATGCAACTTCTTAAAAATACACGAATCATTAATTTTTGAAATGTCTCGCACTATGTTTTATATACGTTGACAGCCAACGTATTTTATTCCAACTGCTTTGACATCGAAATGAATGTAAAGTTTTCCTTTCCGATTTGGAATTTATGATTTCCAATTTCCTTAAATCCGGTTTTTACGTAGAAATTAATCGCTCGTTCATTACTGTTGAGTACCGAAAGCCATACTTCGCGACAACTTTTTTCTTTCGCTTTTTTTAGAAGTAAGTTTTGCAACTCAAATCCAATTTTCTTAGATAGAAAGTCCCTTAGTACATAGATTTTTTGCAGTTGGCAAATATTTTCCTCTCCAATAAATTCCGTTTGCGAATTCAGTTTAAGTTTTGCATATCCGACAGCTAATCGGTCCACAAACGCAATCCAATATACATTGTTAGGTTTGCACAAGCTGTTTTCAATTTTGTCCACCGAGAAAGTTGTATTGTAATAGTCAAGCAGGTCCTGCTTGTCCATAAATAAGTGACCGAAAGATTCAGTAAAGGTTACTCTTCCAAGTAAAGCAATAAACCCAGCATCATCTTTATTTGCCAATCTAATTTCTATTTTGGACGTATGTTTCTTCATAGGGAGGCTAACGGCGCTGAGTATGTCGAGATTTTTAAGTTACTTCACTTGTTGTTAGGATAGTGCTTTTAGATTTTCTATTTCGCCTAAAATGGTGCTGTACAAGCTGATTAAAATAAACTCTTGAATCAACCAGTTCAAAATCCAATTCTTCAGGGAGTTCATAAAATAACGGAGAGCCACCTCCTAATAAAACCGGGAAGATTGTTATTACCATCTCGTCAATTAAATCTTCCTTTAAAAAACTCTGAATTGTTTTGCCACCATCAATGTAAAGCCGGGGTGACCCTTTTTTATGAATTTGTTCTAATATTTCGGGCAATGTGCCTTTTACCAGGTGCGCCTTCCCCTTATGACTTTCAGGTATTTCGTTTAAAGAATTGCTCAACACGAACACCGGCTTTTTGTAAGGCCAGTCAACATCAAATCCCAGGACTGTTTCAAATGTAATACGGCCCATCACGAGTGCGTCAATGCCCTCGGTGAATTTTACATAGCCCATATCTTCATCATCGGGAATTGGAACCGAATCAAGCCATTCTATTCCACCATTTTTATCAGCTATATAACCATCCAGACTTATTGCTATATATACGCTATTCTTCTTTTCCATTAATAGTTACCATGATTTTATGAATGCCAACGTATTTATGTATGATTTGTACGTCAGAAAATCCTAAGGATTTTTATTCGAAGTAAATCATTTATTAAATATAAAAATTATAATTGAAGCAGGAGATTTGGATCAATTATTCAATTAGTGTCATTACAACAAAGTCAATTAAAAGTATTATCGTAATTATTATAAACCACCACCACCATTTTAATTTAATATTCTTTGCAATTATAATCTCAGTCAAAGTCCAGATTGCGAAATAAATGTACCAAATCCACCAAGTACTTACTTCATAGATAAGGAGAATTACCATCCCAATCGTAAATACAATCATTAGAAAAATGAACAACTTTATTTCGTTGTTTTGGAGTGCTTCCGCATCTTTATTGGTGCTTTTTATTTTGATGTTTTTCTAATTCAATATTTTATAATAACAGCCAACCTTTGGCCTATGGGTTGGTGAATTGGCACCAAATCAGCAAGAAGGAGCAAGCCCTCAATTCGGCAACCAGAGTTTTCCAGTGGGAAAATCAGAAGCAATGAACTATACACGTCGATACTATTGTTATTTAATATATTATACCTGGTGCCTCCTTAATATATGCCCTGTTCTCTATTAAGTTTAGCATGAAGTGAGCAACATCATTACGGGAAATCATTTTCGTTAAAATGTAACTTCCGAGATTTGGTCCATGTTGGTATTTTGTTCTTTTCCTCCCATTTGTAAGTTGACCTGGGCGAACTATCGTCCAATCCAAATTACTTTGTTCTATGAGTTTTTCTTGCTTGGATTTATCTCTAAAATAGAAAAAAAGTATCACAGGAATCACGAACAAAGTATAATACAAACCAAGTCTAAATTTACTCTCATTAATTCCCAATGACGTAATGCAAATAAACCTATCCACTCCTTTTTTTTCCATTGCCCGAATAATATTCATTGTTCCTCTAGATAAGATACTGGTTTTAATAAAGAATTGTTTATGCCCTAATGCAGATAATACAGCATCTTGTCCTTGAACCGCACTTTCTACATTTTCAAGATTTAAAACATTTCCTTTTAGCACTTTAAGATTTGGATGGTTAAACTTCAATTTATTCGGCTTACGCACCATTGCTGTTATGCAATGACCTTCTTCCAGTCCTTGTGATATGAGGAGCCGTCCAGTCTTTCCAGTTCCACCAACTATTAAAAGTTTCATTTTTTCTGAATTTATTCTATTTAAAACTCATTAATTTTAATGATAGATTAATTTTTTATTGACTGAACTGTCGATAAATAAAGATGAAACGATTTATTATAAATCGTATCTAACGGTCTGGCTAAAGTGCGTTTTAATGCAGTTTAGGTTTTGTTGAGGTGTGGTGTTTTTTCTTTCCAATTAATAAAAGAGAATCTCCTGCTTCAAATTCGTCATAACTCGCAATCATCAAAATTTCAAAATACTTCTCAAATGATCCTCTCAATGCTTTTTCGGAATGATAATTTACGAAAAGACCTTTGAATATTTCTGAGCCTTCCCCTTTCCAAAAAGAATGACAAATAATTCCATTTGGATTTAAAACATCATATTGTCTTTTGATGGAATCAATAAGTTCATTGTCTTTCAGGTGATGCAATACTTTATTTGAATAGATTCCATCGAACTTTTCATCAATATTCAAAGTAATAGCGTCTAATTCAAGAAATCTACCTGTTGGATTGTTAGAAATGAGATGACTTAGAAATTCTTTGGAATTATCAGAACCTACTACTTGATAATCTTCCTTTAGGATATTCCAATCTGTTCCTGGTCCTGAGCCAATTTCAAGTAAGGTTGAATCGAATGGCAAGAAAACTATTAGTTTTTCAATCAGTTCCCTTCCATTTACACCCTTTGCTAATCTGATGTATTCTTCAACAGACTCCTTAGTTTTATAATAATCTGCTCTCATAATGTTTTATACGGACCACATCGGTTAGTATTACAAGCGTGGTTTGCCGATAGGCAGTTATGATTTGTTATACCCTATTTCCTCCTGGCACTTTATTTTTTATAGCAACAGCACAAATAATTATCCAAAAAACAAATATAGTCTCTACAATTCGTTGATATAAACCTGCATGATTTGAAGAAGGATTGTCGAATAATAAGCCTATAAACACTATAGAAATTAGCCCGAATATGATAGCGATTTTGGATAGTCTTTCAAAATTATTTAATTGTCGTAAACCCACACCAATAATTATTATGCAGATTGGGACGAATAAATATGTCAACATCCCTGTAAGATTATGTATTATCTGTGAAATACTTGGGTTTATGAATTCTGGGTTGCAACCTTTATCACAAGGAAATATCCCAACCATAATTGTTGCAATTCCATAAAATATACCAATCCCACAAAACCCAATTTTAATCAGTTTAGAATTAGGAAACTTTTGAAGAGCAGCAAAAGAGAAGATTGTCAATAGAATTCCACTTGGTATGTAGCCAAAATATCTTAATTTTTGACCATAGGGTGTGTCAACAGCCATTGTCTCACTTATATATTGAGAAATTGGGTCATAGTTGTCAAATTGAAAACCGCCAATAATGGAAGCCAAAACGAAAAGGCTTACTCCTAATATTCCGATCCAAAAAACTAATTTGTTATTCATAAATATTTTTCATTCTTAGTCTTTTGTGATTTTGTTAGGTATAGTTTTTTATTATCACCTTTGATAAAATTCATTTTCGTTCACCACAATTGTTGTTAGTTCAACGGTATGTCCATCGGGATCTTTTGTATAAATAGAATGAAAATAATAATGGTCCTGGATATTAAAATCTAGTTTCAATTCCGCATAATGTTTTTTTGCTTTTTGAAAATTCTCTTGGGTAACATTGAAGGCAAAATGGTCAATTTTGATATTTTTTGATTTTAAATCAAGCTCTTTATCGGATAAATTTGCAGGGAACAGGGCAATTCCTGATTTATTCGCGAACATAAAAATCGGAAAACCTCCCCATTCGGACATTTGATATTTTTTAAGTCCCAAGACTTTTTCATACCAATCCGCAGAAACTTTCAAATCTTCTACTCGAATAGCAACATGATCCAAAAATTCAATTTCAAATTTGTCCTTTGCATTACTCATTTTCTTAATTAAACACAACGGTTTGGCTATAACTTGTTATGATCAACAGCTGAGCCCTGAGGCTGATCCTATTTGGAAAATAGCACCTACCTGCACTTTGCTGGCTGGCCAGGTGAAGCTGTTTTCAGTTTTAGCCGCAATACAGCCGGGCAACTTTTTGTCGGCCTGTTATTATTTTGAATAAAGTTAAAGATTTTGAATTTATTTAGGCAACAAGAAATAGTGGTTAGGCATTGTTATGCCATATTAATATTTGTCTCACGAAGATATATGGTTTCAAATAGGTAGCATTGTTGAATTATCGATAGAAAAAACCCGATTACTGGGGTAGTCTCTTTTTCACCATGGCTATTTGACCCATATGATTGGCTTGATGCTCCAAAATATGAAACCATGCCCAATGGTTGTTCATGCTCTCATCTATGCCTGCTTCAAACCACGCATCATCTTTGGTTTTAAGACCTTCGAGTGTTTTTTCCCGAACCTGATCCCATAGATCCAAATAATATTTTATAGGTTTTCCTTTTAGTTTGTCTCTTGATTCTGCTCCTAAACCACCGGCAATTCCCCAAAATTCTCCTTCTTCATCAGTCCAGGTGCGATCTTCTAAAGTTTCAACCTGGAAGTATGATTCGGTGGCCACCAAATGCATAATTATGGCTCCAATACTGTTGGCCTTATCGTCAAATAAGTAATCTGTTTCTGCCTGGTCTAAATCACGGATATCTTCCATAAGTCGATCCTTTAATTCTTCCAGCATATCTACCATTAAACCGATTTGTGGTGTATATCCTTTTTCTGGTTTAATTTCATGCTGTGCATTAGCTAGTGAAAGCGAAAAACATAAAATTAATAACGCAGCATTTTTCTTTTTAGACTTCATATTATCATGTTTAAAAATTATCGGAGCTTTATTTGATAAATGCTTTCCAGCTAAATAGTAAACATAGAATTTAGCATAACGGTAAGGCCATGAATAGTGCGGGCTATGTTTTCACTTTCGTTTCGGTCGAGTACTTAGCCAATTTTTTTTATTTTGTTCTTATTTTCTTTGTCGAATAGCCAAATCAAATATAGCTAAACTTTCGATTAAGCTACAACGCCCATATTACTTATGGCCGTTGTTGGTACCAGTTATTTTTCCTATATTCTGGCAAATGCTCTTACTGGAAAAGACCCCATTCCTTTTATCTTAGGAGGTAATGCGCTGAACTTAAATCCGTCTTTAGGTAAGGAATTCAAATTGCAAAGGTGTTCTACAATAAGAATTTCGGCTCCTAAAAGTACTGTGTGGACAGGACGGTCTTTACTATTTGTGCTGTCAATATTTAGCGAATCAATTCCAGCTAGTTTTACTTGAGATTTTTTTAAATATTCAGCCGCACCTTGTGATAAATGTGGATTGTTTTCATAGTATTTTTCCGTATTCCAATATTTGTCCCAACCTGTATGGAAAAGTACTGCGCGATTTTTAATTTCGTAAGGTTTTATGTGTTCTTCTGTTATTTCCAATGTTTTGGTAAAAGGAACGCTGATTACTATTGCATCGAGGTCAGTAAAACTTTCTAGTCCAACTAACGAAAAGTCTTTTCCGTCTGAAAATCGGTGAAACGGGCAATCAATATATGTTCCGGTATTGGCAACCATTTCGATTTTTCCAATATGAAATTCAGTTCCTTCGCCATATAGTTTTTTTGATTCTTCCCTGCTTAGGTAGTCACAAATAATTGGAGCGGGTAAACCCTTATAGGTGATAAGTCCATTTTCAATCGTATGGCTTAAATCAATCAACATTTGTTTATTTTTCATTCAAGACGTATGATTTATACTTATAGTTTGGTGTGATACAAAACCACAATGGACCTAACTGCTGGTTTTCCTGCCTTAGGAGGGCAGGCCCGCCTTAGGCGGGCAGGCAGGTGATAGCCATTGTTGTGCTATTGAGATTAGTTATACCTAATTGTTTTCATACTCAAAGCTAAATTCCTTTGAATAAGTATGTTCTTTTTCCATGATATTGACAATTTGTTCTACGATTCCAGGATTTTCAGCAGCAATATTATGTTGTTCACCTATATCAGAAGCTAGATTATAGAGTTCAATAGGAGCTTCGGAATTATTGCTCATATTCAGGCGTATCCCTTTCCAATCCCCAAATCTTAACGCTTGTTTCCCTCCTTGCTCATGAAATTCCCAATATAAATAACTATGCTTTTCTTGTTTTTCTCCTAATAATTCTGGTAAGAATGAGATGCCATCTATATTTTGAGGTGTTTTTATTTGTGCGATTTCACAAACTGTGGGTAAAAAGTCCCAAAAAGCTGAAATGTGATTAGAAGTAGAATTTGCATTAATTATCCCGGGCCAGTACGCAATCATGGGCACTCGTATGCCGCCTTCATATAAATCGCGTTTGTATCCTCTTAAATCTGCATTGCTATTAAAATACTCTGGATCAGCTCCACCTTCTTGATGCGGACCATTATCGGAAGTAAATATTATTAGGGTATTATCTGCAATACCAAGCTCTTCCAATTTCTTGCTAATCTCACCTACTTGTTTATCTAAAAGGTATACCATGGCAGCAAAAGCTGCATGAGGTTCTTTTTGTGATCCATAACCTCCATTTTTATACAGTTTGCCATCATCTACACCCATGTATTTTTTTTCAGGCAGTAATTTCCCCCTGAATTTTTCCATATAAATCTCAGGAGCAACAAGTTCAGCATGAGGGATAATCGAAGGATAATACATGAAAAAAGTAGTGTCTTTATTCTTTTCAAGAAATGAAATGGCTTTTTGATGAATAATATCAGGACCATAAGTTTCAGTATTTTTTTCATTATTACCTTCGAGTAATTCTTTGGTCTGATTGTGCCATATGTGATAAGGGTAATAATTATGACCTAATCGTTGACAATTGAATCCGTAGAATTCATCAAAACCCTGATTGTTTGGATCGCCGTCAGAAGACGGATACCCTAAGCCCCATTTACCAAAAGCACCAGTAACATACCCGGCAGATTTTAAAAGTTCGGGAATTGTAATTACCGAAGAATCCAAAGGATATTGTCCTTCAGGGTTGATTTCTCTATTTCCGCGTATGAAAGTATGGCCTGTATGTTGTCCTGTCATTAATGACGAACGTGAAGGAGCACAAACAGTTGAACCCGAGAAATGCTGGGTAAAAAACATTCCGTTCTCAGCTAATTTGTCAATATTTGGTGTTAAGAACTTTTCCTGCCCCGTTAAACTTAAATCGCCATATCCTAAATCATCTGCCAGGATATAGATAATGTTAGGTTTTTTTGTGTGATTACTTTCATCAATCTTCTTTTGATTAATACATCCACCAAACAAAAACAACATAAAGACTACAAATAGTGCCTCAATAACTTGGTTCTTACATCCTTTTTTCATTTTACTCATTAATGAAGTTCATGAAGCATAGCGGTTTGGTTATGATCTTGGAGCGATAAATCGGTAAGGAATTTCGATTTCGAAATCAAGCTTTATAAAAATAGAAATTTTCATGTAAAGTAGGTGAGTATCTATGAATTATAGCCATTGTAAGCAGCTTTTATTTTTCAGCCGTAAACAAAGCATAATTGTTGGATGTAGTCGGATGTTCAATTGACTTTTCAAATTCTTCAACGCACCTGGGATTTTGGAAACCTGCAGTTCGAAGCAATTCTAAATGTTCGCTGGGCTTAATGCGTCCTCCTTCGTATTCATAACTAGATTCTTCAGGTTTAATAAAATCTCCATTTAATAATAGTCCCCCTTCAGGCATTATTTCATAAGCTGTTTTGTAGACATTTAATATATTTTTCTTTTCAAACAGGTCATGTAGCGCCCATGTTGAGACTATTACATTTGATAATCTTTTTAATCTATTTTCCCAAGCTTCATTTATCAAATCTGCTTGCGTAAAAATAATTCTCTCTTTATATGCCTCAGTTCTTTCAGTGGCAATTCTCAACATTGATTTAGAGTAATCTAAGCCTTCATAAGCTATCTGAGGCATCCTATTCAATAAAAAACTTGCTAAAAAACCAGGTCCTATTCCTAGTTCCAGTACTGATGTCGTTTCATGTCCTGCTTTTTCTATTTGCCTTAATATTGTCTCAAAAAGTTTAGACCTTGCCGGTGTTGGTTTAAATTTTTCAGCCCATTCTCTCGAAAAATTTGCATCATGAAATTCATGTAAGGCTTCTATCTTCATTTTTTCTTTTAATTGGTCATGTACAAGGCGTTGCAATATTAGCCAGGAATTTCGGGCTGTTAACCATGCAAAAAAAACAATATTTATGGAGTGGTATGAACAGGCAGACTAAAACTAAAAGCCGTACCTTCATTTGGGCCACTAAAAACCCGGATACTTGCATTGTGCAGTTCCATGATTTTTTTTACAATAGCCAACCCAAGACCGGATCCCTCTTTTTGCTGTCCGGTTTTCATTTGTCGATATCGTTCAAAAATAAGGGCTTGGTTCTCTCGCTTTATACCGGGACCGGAATCTTTTATGATAATTTCAACATCCTTTTCATGCGCGATAATTTTAACCACCACTTCACCATATTCTGGTGTAAATTTTAAAGCATTGTCCATTAAGTTCTGAATAGCGCGTTCTACCAATGAAATATCACCAAAAACCAAAGGAATGCCCTCACTCATTTCTAATTTTAACTCAATATTCTTTTGTTTGGCCAATACTAGATAGTTTCTGTGAATGTCATTCGCAAGTTCACTTATTAAAAATGGCTCTTTCTTCGGCTTAATTTGATTTGCCTCCAATTTTGAATATTCAAATAGCTGGTTAATTAATTTTGATAGACGTTCTCCACCCGCATTAATTGTTTTTAAATATTCAATGCGTTGTTCCTTGGTCAATTCCCTATCCTTTATTTGTAAGGTTTCTATATAGCCTTGTATTATGGAGAGCGGCGTGCGGAGATCATGTGAAATATTAGCAATCAACTCCGTGCGCAGGCTTTCTAAAGATTTTATTTTATCTATATCTTCTAAAATGGTCTCAGCCATTTCATTGTAGGTAGTCGTGACTCCTGCCAAATCACTCTTACTTGCGTTTTTGATACGGTAATTTAAATCACCTTCTTGAAATCGCTTAGAGGCATAAACCAGTTCCCTTAGATTTTTGGTAAGGTACCACACAGATAAGATGCCTAATAAAGCTGCAAAAAACAAGGTCAATAAGGACATCCCCAATCCCAATTTAAGTGCATAACTCTTAAACAACAAATTGCGGGTTGTGAGGAAGTCTTCACCCGCCAGAATTATGTAGATATAGCCTTCTTTTCCACCTTTATTGAACTTAGCCGCAGAAAACACTTTCTTTTTAGAGGGGTCTTTAGGATCTTCTCCCAAGATGTACAAAGATCCATTAGTGGAAATAAATTTGTCTATTGGGTCTAGCGAGATTTTTTTTTGCCGGGTCTCAGGGGCATTGTGGTCTAAAACAACAGAATATTGTACATGACCTTCTATATCTAATAAATATACCTCAATTGCTCTATTTACAGCCATCATATCGTGCATAATATCCCCAAAAAGAGCTTTGTTTACGTTTCCCAAACTATCAATTGGACTGGCATCCACGAATTTCTCGTCAATTAGGTCTTGTGCTAAATGAGCGTGTAAACGTTGTGTAGTTTCGTTAAAATAGTCATTTGAAAAGTAGATAGTGGCAATGGTGTATCCGGTGCCTGCCAAAAGTAATATGGACAAGAATGACAGTACCAGTTTTTTAATCAATCGATTTGAGAGTATCGTATTTTTCATAGTTCTTCGTTAAATTTATATCCTACTCCCCAGGTGGTTAAAATAAATTTAGGATTGCTCATATCAGGCTCTATTTTAGAACGCAGGCGATTTATATGAGAGTTAACGGTATGTTCATAACCCTTAAAGTCATATCCCCATATTATATTCAGTAATTTGGAGCGATCATAGCTTTTACCCGGGTTAGCCGATAGCAATGCCAAAAGTTCAAATTCTTTTGGCGATAAGTCAATTTTATTGTCGTTTATGCTCACTTTGCGCAATTCTAAATCCACCTGAAGATTCCCAAAACGAATTATTTTGTTACCAATGGAATTAATTTTGGGGTCTACTGACATTTTTTCTCTTCTAAAAATAGCTTTTACCCTGGCTATGAATTCACGGACACTGAAAGGTTTGGTAAGGTAATCATCAGCTCCAATTTCAAGGCCCAGCACCTTGTCTATTTCCTCTGATTTCGCAGTAAGCATCATTATGGGAGATTGAATTGAGTTTGCGCGTATTTTTTGACATACTTCCAACCCATCCATTTCAGGGAGCATAATATCTAAAATGATCAAATCGGGAACCTCTTCAATCGCCATCCTCAACCCGTCATTTCCTTGCATAGCTGAAATGACTTCACATCCTAAATCCTTCAAATGTATTTCCAGCAAATGAATAATTTCAGCATCATCTTCAATGATTAAAACTTTTTTCATATAAATCGAAATAACAAATAAACTATCACAAAATGATCACGGTTTGGATGACCATTGTTATCATTCGTGATACAATTGTCGATTTAGAGCCGTGTTACTTTCAAAACTACCCCAGTTTAAGAAATAAATACCTGATTATCAATAAGTAATAAATGTTTATTTTTTTGTGATTTCTCTGTAACACCTTCTAAGTTACTTTGTTTCAATTCTAAAAATAAATATAATGAACAAATTAAAGACTGTATTACGAGTATGTATTTTTTCTGCATCTTTAGCCTTATTGACAATAAGTTGCGAAGAGGATGACAACGGTAGTATGGAAGAACCTATAGTATTGAATGCTGGAACGTTATCTGGAGGTCCTTTCACCTTTACAGTTGATGGTATTCCCGATATGGTAAGCGGAATTTCATTAGACGCATCGGAACTTACAGGGAGTATTCAAAACTTTGTAATTACAGATAACGACAAAAATATTTTAGGTCTGCCACCAACCATACAAGCTGTTGAAGGTGTTGACTTTGATGGAGCAGGGGTAGGTAGTTGCTATATCTATCATATATCTTATGAAACCGGTTTGCTGGGATTAGAGGTGGGGGGTACTTTGGATGATCTTGTTGGAGATTTTGGTTTATCAAATTTTATCACGGTAGTCCGTAATGGCCTTAATGCTGGAATATTATCTGGTGGGCCATTTGAATTTACCGTTGATGGTTCCCCGGATATGGTTACGGGCATCACTTTAGACTCGGCCTTATTAAATGGAGATAACCAAACCTATGTCATCACTGATGACCAGAACAATATTTTAGGTATTCCGCCTGCGTTGGAAAATGTTGAAGGAGTGGATTTTGATGGAGCTGGTGTTGGAGTATGTCTTATCTGGCATTTAACCTACGCGGATGGATTAACAGGATTGGAAGCAGGTAACAATGTATCTGATTTTGAAGGTGGTTATGCCTTGTCAAATTCAATAATGGTAACTCGTAACGCCTTGAATGCCGGGATAATTGCAGGAGGTCCTTTTGAGTTTACCGTAGATGGAAATCCTGATATGGTAAGTGGGATTGTACTGGATGAAACAGACTTGACCGGAACAAATCAAACTTATGTCATCACCGATGACCAGAACAATATTTTAGGACTTCCCCCTGCGTTGGAAAATGTGGAAGGAGTAGATTTTGATAGCGCCGGCCCCGGGATATGTCTTATTTGGCACTTAACCTATGAAAACGGTTTAACAGGACTTGTTGCAGGAAATAATGTATCTGATCTTGAAGGATTTTATGGATTATCCAACAGTATTCAGGTTACGAGAAAGTCCCTGGACGCGGGAACCCTTGAAGGTGGACCTTTCAATTTTATTGTTGATGGTACTCCCGATATGGTTAGCGGCATAACGTTAAATAGTGCCAACCTGAGTGGATCTAATCAAACTTATGTCATTACAGATAACAACCTGAATATCTTAGGTTTACCCCCTGCATTAGAAAATTTAGAAGCGGTAGACTTTGATGGCGCCGGTGTTGGGGTATGTCTTATTTGGCATTTAACATATGAGGACGGAATAACCGGTTTAGAGATGGGAATGAATGCTGCCAATTTAGATGGCTTCTTTGATCTCTCGAATTCTATTACGGTAACGCGGGAATAATAATTTGAACTATTATGAAAAAGGAAATTTGATTGTTTAGTTCATGAAGCGGAAAGGCCCAGACGATAGTTTGGGCTTTTTTTATTCGAAACTTCAATATGTGCAAAGTAACTATTTACCCTATGCTTATATTAAGACAACCAGGCCATAAATTTTTAAAGAATCCTTTTGTGAAGCGCTGGGGTAAACTCTGAATTCATTTATTGAATCTAATTTATAAGTGTGTCCTTTCTCAGAAAGGCAATTGTAGTTCCGCATATGCTATTTCTCTTCTAGAGAAGAAACTTTGTGATATCATAGCTTTTTGTACTTTTGAGCAAAATTTTTTAGATGCCGGCCACAGAACAATGTAAAAACTGCGAGAAGAATTTTGATGATTCTTTTGAGTATTGTCCCTACTGTGGTCAGGAAGCGACAGATAACCTCACCGTTGGGGTCCTGTTTAGTAATACAATAGATAATTATATCTCTATAGATGCCCGTTTCTTCAGGAGTTTTGGGACCCTTATGTTAAAACCTGGTGTAGTGGCCCGGCGGTTTGTAGATGGGAAACGTCTCAAATACTTACATCCTGCTCAATTTTACCTCTTTATCTCCGTGATCTTTTTCTTTATATTTTCTTTTACCATTCGTAAAGCAGATAATGAAGTTTCCGAGGCAATCAAAAAAGGCTTTGAACAGGAGATCAGCCTGGATTCTGTTAAGGTAAATGCAGATTCTCTGGGAATTGCCGAAGCTAAAAAGGCCCTGAAAAAAAATCAAAGGTTTATTGGTATATCCGATGAAGAATTAAAGGAATTAGATTCGGTAATGACATCAGATCCGCAGGCGGCCAATATATCCTTTGGTTTTGAGCGCCAGACCTTGGACTCCCTAATTACAGCGGGTGCCCCCCTGGGACAGAAACTTAAGGCGATGGGCATGAAAGAAGATGTCAATGCCTTTACCCGTAGGTTCTATACCCAAATGCTCAAGTTTTATGAGCAACAAGGCGGGGGAATCCTGCAGGTCTTATATGATACCATTCCTGTTGCGATGTTTCTCCTTTTGCCACTTTTTGCTGTGCTTCTGAAATTTTTTTACTGGAAACCGGCCACCTTTGCACACCATTTAGTGTTTAGCTTTTATTTTTTCACTTTTATTTTCACCTCGTTTTGTACCATCCTCCTGGTGAATAAAGTATGGGAGATTCCCATTTGGTTAGAAGTACTCATATGCTTCTCTTTTGTTATATACCTAATGCTGGCTCTGCGAAATTTTTACAGGAGCTCCTGGGTGGGTGCTTTTTTTAAAGCCAATATTATCTCCTTCCTCTATATGCTAATAATTGTGCCAGTGGCGGCAATAGGAATTGTTATGGTGGCCTTTATGCTGTATTAATTTCTTGCCGACGAGTTATAATTAGCCATAAATAGAGCATTCACAAAAAAGAGTTTTCCGTTTTCCCAGAACCCACGGAATAAAGGGTTATCTACCATGTAAACCACCTGTCCCTTGCCGTGCTTCTCTACCCCAAAAACAAGGCTTTTAGACATTTTTTTCTGTGCTTCACAACCTGCAAAACCTGCTACCGGCACAGTATCCTTGGAAATGTAGGCAACTGTACCGTTTTCCAGGTAATTGTAGCTGTCATTACCCAGTTTAAGGCTAAAATAGGTGTCCTTATACCCAAATGCCAGTGGATGCGTCGTATCTACCCTTGTTTTAAAGATGGCACCGGTAATATCGTTTTTCATCTGCTCCCTTTTTAAGTTGACATAGGGTTCTACTATAATTTCTGTACTATCTTTTTCCTTTTCCCTGGAAGATATGTCAAATCCATGCTCTCCGTCCAAAGAGGCAATAGACTTGCCCATAGCAATAAGCCTGCCACCCTGGTTTACCCATTCTTTCAGTTGAGCTAGCAGAGTATCGTCCATAAATGATTCATAGCCCTTACCTCCCGGGAGAATCAGGACATCATAGTTGGAAAGATCCACACCGATTATGTAATTCTCATCCAAGACAGTAAGCGGATAATGTAACTGTTGCTCAAAGAAATGCCATATCTCACCAAAACGTAAAGTGGAGGTTGGCTCACCGGCCAGAACGGCTACCTTTACGGCAGGGATCATTTGCACATAACTGGACCCGAAGTCCTTTCCGTCATCTACAAAACCACTGCTAACCGATGTTAGTGATTTATGATGTTTATTGGCAGCATCACCCAGGATTTTGGTAAAATTCTTTCTTTTATCATTATCGGCTTTGGTAATGATCAGGCTTCCACTTTCATATCTGTTCCCCTCCAGTGTGAAAGCTTTTTGAGCCTGTCGTACCCTAATGTTCCTTTTAAGTAATTCAGCCAAAAATCGGGCATCATCCATTCCGTTCCAATCAGTCAGGAAAGCATAGGTATTGCTGTTTAATGCATCATTTTGCGGAGCTATTTCTGCCCTTGAAGTTCCGCTGATCAAACTCTCCGAAGCAATAGCATCTAATCCATAGGCATAGGGCAAGGACCATGCGGTTATATCATAGGTAAGTGAATCGCTTAATCTGGCATTTGGTTCAAAGAGTACTTTCACCAGAGTACCCCTGGTCTGGTTGGTAGATATAATTAGACTTTGAGAATTGGTCTTTAAATTTCCTGTTTTACCGGTTTTATAATCAAAACCCTTAACGGTAGCTCCTGTTCCGTAACTATAATTTACTTCATGTCGGTCCAGGAGTTGGGTGAGTGTTTTTAGATGATCTTCCTGCCCACTAAGTACAAAACTCTTGTATTTGTAATTTTTTGGTAAGTAGAATTTTCGAAATTCCTCGTTAAGTTTTGCCACATTGTTGGCAGCAACTTCCACTGTTGAAAGTCCGGTGGTAAGGTGGTGGGCTATGCGGTCCTTCAAAGTTAATGTATCTCCATTATTTGTAATAACTCCTAGACCGGCCCTGCCTCCGCCGCCCTGCTCATAGGTCATACCAATAGCACCATTATAGGTGGGGTAGGTATCCCCATAACTGGGATAAAAGAGATCAAAGCGTTCTTTTGTAAAGTAGAACCAGCCGTTGGCGTCAAAATATTTAGCATGGTTCTTACCAATGGTTACCTGAAAATCTCGTTGAAAATCTGTAATTACTTCGTGAAACGGTTCTGCTGCAGGTGCAAAGTAATAAGGGTAATCCATGCCTTGTTCATGAAAATCCACGTGTATATGTGGCAACCATTTATTGTAATATTTAAGTCTTTGCTGACTTTCTAACTGTGTGAGCCAGGCCCAGTCACGATTTAAATCAAACATATAATGATTGCTGCGTCCACTCCACCAGCCTTCATTATGTTCCTTACTCTCTGGATTTAATTGATAAGGTATGTTTTTATATTGATTGTACCAGTTCACATACCTGTCTCGCCCATCCGGGTTAATACAAGGGTCTATAATTACTAAGGTGTTTTCCAGATAGGACTGTTTGCTGGTTAATAATTCATAAATGGTTTGCATAGAAGCTTCTGTACTCACACTCTCATTTCCATGCACATTATAGCTAAGCCATACAATAGCCTTTGTAGATTTACCAGTACCACCTGTGCTTTTAAGATGTTCCTCACGGATGGCCTCCAGATTTTCCATATTAGCTGACGAGGAAAGAAAGGCCAAAAGTAGTGGTCTGTGCTCATTGGTTTTTCCGTATTCATTTAATTGCATACGGTTTTTTTCAACCTCAGACAGATATTGGTAATAGTCTACTACCTGATGATGGCGCGTAAATTGGGTGCCAAGCTCATATCCCAGGAATTCAGAGGGCGATTTTAGTTCTTGTGCATTTAAAGCGATAGTAAAAAGTAGGACCAATACGAGTAAAAGTCGCTTCATACGCTGGGGTTTCAAATTAGGACGCTAAAGCTAAGGATTATTCGGGAAATTACATTTTAAGTTCGGTGTTATTCGTTTATGAGTCGCCAAGTTACAAGGCATAAAAGGAATTGGTTCCTCATTTTTATGTAGTTAGTACATCTTAACGTATTTTTGGGAAGAGTAAAACCCGAGAATTTTATCTTTGATCGGATTTTAGAAGTTTCTATGGAAGTAGCCAGTATACCATTTAAAAAAACCGGATATTTTTCTTCACTTATTTCCGACTATCTGGACGAAAACAAGAAGCTAAGCCCCTTTTACAATAGGTTTCCTAAGATTAAAGAATTTGAGTCACAAATAAAGGAGAAGTCCAAAAATTATCCACAGGCAAGTAGGAAAATATTAAAACAGGTACTTCAAGAACAATACAAGGGTGTTAAGGCTTCAAAAACAACTTTGACCAATATTTCAGCTTTGGCTCACGACGAAACCTTTACGGTGGTTACAGGGCATCAGCTTAATATATTTACAGGGCCATTATACTTTTTATACAAGATTATTAGTACAATAAATCTTGCAAAAGCTCTAAAAAAAACCTATCCAAAAAATAATTTTGTACCGGTATACTGGATGGCCACAGAAGATCATGATTTTGATGAGATTAATTATTTTAATCTGCACAACAAAAAGTTTCAGTGGAACCGCGATAACGGAGGCGCCGTGGGAAGGATGAGTACAGAAGGATTAGAGGCTGTATTTGATGCTTTTTCAAAAGAAGTGGACCTTACAACAAACGCTAATGACTTGATTGTTCTTTTCAAAAAAGCCTATCTGGAACATAACTCACTTACTGAAGCAACCAGGTACCTGGCCAATGCTCTGTTTGGACAGTATGGTTTGGTCATCATAGATGGTGATGATATTCAATTTAAAAATCTATTCATACCCTATATTAAAAAAGATATCCTTGAAAACCTGTCTTATAGCAATGTAAATGAGACTATTACTGCCCTGGAATCTGTATCGCCTGCATACAACATTCAGGTAAATCCAAGGGAGATTAATCATTTTTATTTATATGATGGGTTACGAGAAAGACTAGTTGAAAAAGAAGGTTTTTTTTATGTAAACAATACCGATTTTAAGTTTACAAAGGATGAAATACTAATAGAACTGGATGCCCATCCTGAAAGATTTTCTCCTAATGTGGTTACCAGGCCACTTTACCAGGAAGTGGTCCTTCCTAACCTTTGTTATATTGGCGGAGGCGGCGAATTGGCCTATTGGTTAGAGCTTAAATCGGCTTTTGACGCCATGAAAGTAACATTTCCTATCTTACTTTTGCGTAATTCGGCCCTGTTGATATCAGAAAAGGAAAATAAAAAAATAAAAACTTTAGACCTTATTCCGGCAGATCTGTTTTTAAAGCAAAACAGTCTTATTAATAAAAGAATACGGGAAATTTCTAATATTGATATCGATTTTTCTAGTCAAAAAGAGCATTTAAGCATCCAGTTTGAAGCACTCTACCAATTGGCCAAAGTAACGGATAAGTCCTTCCTGGGGGCAGTAAAGGCACAGGAAGTAAAGCAATTAAACGGACTCGACAAACTGGAAAAACGCTTATTAAAGGCCCAGAGAATAAAACTTAAAGATCAGGTGATTAGATTATCAGCTATCCAGAATAAGTTATTCCCTAATCAAACCCTACAAGAGCGTTCTCTAAATTTTTCAGAACTATATCTGGAAATGGGAGAAAGACTTATTCCTTTTTTAATGGATGCGTTAAACCCCTTAAAACAGGAATTTTTAGTACTAAAATACTAAGCCAATTAATGGCATAGGTTTCTTTTCCATAGTACTTTTGGTAAAAACTTAGCTCATGCATAATGTGGATATAGAATTGGTAGAAATGACCCTCGATGTTATGAAATATGCCATTCATAGAATTACCAATGAGTCTCCGGAATTGGGAGCGCCAAGGAAAGAGGAAGAATTAAAGGAAGAGGTAGGGGAGACGATTACTCCTTCTGGTATAGGTGGAGAGAATGCCTTTAATCTTTTCCGCGATGTATTGGTTAAAGCAACCGTTCCAATAGATCATCCAAGGCATCTGGCTTTTGTGCCTGCGGCTCCTACACGTGCAGCTATCATGTTTGATCTGGTTACCTCGGCATCAAGTATACACGGCGCATATTGGATGGAAGGCGCAGGCGGCATTTTCTGCGAGAATGAGGCCATGAGTTGGCTGGTATCACTTACTGACATGCCCGAAGGTGCATTTGGTGTTTTCACCAGCGGTGGTACGGCTGCAAATCTATCGGCTATGGTAACTGCAAGGGAATATTGGCGAAGGAGCCGGGAAAATCAAAATAAAAAAGGATGTATCATCACATCAGTAGGTGCACATTCTTCTATTAAAGCCATGGCAAAGGTAATTGATGCCGATGTGCTCTTAGTGGAAACTGATGATCTAATGACGGCCGAAGCCTTACTAGAAAAAATTGACTCGCTGGATGAAACGACTATAGAGAGGGTTTTTGCCGTAGTAGCCACAGGTGGTACTACTAATGCCGGTATTGTGGATGACCTGGATGGTATTGCAAGAATTTGTAAGGAACTTAACTTTTGGTTCCACGTAGATGCAGCTTATGGTGGCGGCGCTCTCGCAGCAGATTCTGTAAGGCATCTTTTTAATGGAATTGAAAAGGCAGATAGCATAACTATAGATCCTCATAAATGGTTGTTCTCGCCCTATGATTGTGGTGCCGTTATCTATAGAGATCCCGAATTGGCTAAAACTGCGCATTCTCAGGAAGGCTCTTACCTGGATATCATGAAAGATCCTGGCGCGCGTGGGTTTAACCCTTCTGATTACCAGATACAATTAACCAGGAGGTTGCGCGGGTTACCATTATGGTTTTCACTTGCTATGCACGGAACAGATAAATATAAATGGGCTGTAGAACGAGGAATTGAATTAGCTAATTTAGCGGGGGAATTAATTTCGTCCCGGTCGGAATTGGAATTAATACGGCCTCCTAGCCTCTCTTGTGTCCTTTTCAGACGTAAAGGATGGTCTGCAGATGACTATAAAAACTGGACCTATACCAATCATCGTAAAGGTTTGGCGCTGGTTACACCTAGTAAATGGAAAACCAAAGAAGGTTTTGAAACAGTAGCTCGTTTTTGTTTTATTAATCCGGATACCAGGGAAGAAGATATAAAAGTTATCCTCGATACTATGAAATCATAAGGGATCATTTCTAAGGTACAAGGAATTCTCCGCTCCAAAGTTCCTGTCGTTTGGAAAACCGAATCCGCAGATGTTCTGGTTGTTGTAATTTCAGATATTCTATTCTATAAGGAGTAACTTCAACCACACAAAAGTGATTTTCCTTCTTGAGATATTCAATTACCTTAGGATCTTCCAGAGGTGTTCCTGGTGCCAGGGCAGTGGTATAATCCTTGCGCGCCCTTTCCGGAACACCATTACTATAAGTTTCTTCTATTGCCTTTCCTTTAATTATGGTGGCAAGGCCTTCAATTTTTAATTGTAACAGCCTTTCAGGATCATAAAATAATAACCCCACCTTATTATTTTCCTTAATATGTATAATTTTTTTTGAACGAAAATCGGTATAAAATGAAAGTTGAAGCTCCTCTGAAACCTTTCTTAAGACAACTGTTCTTTGTCTTGCTGAACGCTCCAAACCTACAGTGCCCAGAGTAAAGTAGCGAAAAGGATGCGATTTTTGTGTGCTTCCTTTTTTCAGTTCTTCCTGTAAATTTTTAAAAATCTGATCTGTTCTTTCCATATGTTTCATCTATATAAAGGTAAAAAAATTAAAAATTAAGTAGGGTTTTTTTAGAGACGATTGTTATATATATAAATTGCTATGAAAAAGTTGATTTTTTATAGATAAAATTGTGTCATAACAAGTTCATGTGTTTAGGTTGGTTTTTGATTTGAAAAGCCCTGACGATCGTCGTCGGGGCTTTTTCTTTTT
>Ga0209456_10000181_pt1 | contig 35553 bp, 30 predicted proteins | sample COG_11_FD_184755 | JGI IMG/M metagenome (GOLD analysis project Ga0209456, IMG submission 184755) | Pelagic marine sediment microbial communities from the LTER site Helgoland, North Sea, for post-phytoplankton bloom and carbon turnover... | ecosystem: Environmental > Aquatic > Marine > Neritic...
CACCGAGCCCAAGCCATCGATCCTCTTGGTCGATGACGATGAACGGCTCCGTTCGCGCATGGCACGCGCCTTCGAAGACCGCGGTTACGAAGCACAACAAGCCGACGACCACGACGGTGCGATCGCAATTGCCGAGCGTGAAAGCACCGAGTACGCGGTTGTCGATCTTCGCATGCCCGGGAAGTCCGGCTTGGAAGTCGTGCGCGAGCTGCACCGAATTGACCCGGCGACCAAGATCATCGTGCTCACTGGCTACGGGAGCATCGCCACTGCGCTCGAAGCGGTCCGGCTCGGCGCGACGCACTATCTGACCAAGCCGGCCGACGTCGATGAAGTGATCGCCTCGTTTGACCGAACCGAGACCCAGGCCGACCCGGAGACCCCTGCTTCCGAAAATGAGGCCCCCGAAACGCCGTCCCTGGCACGGGTCGAGTGGGAGCACATTCAGCGAGTCCTGACCGACTGCGGGGGCAACATCACTAAGGCCTCGGAAAGACTAGGGATTCACCGGCGATCGCTCCAGCGAAAGCTCGCGAAGTTTCCGATGCCTCGCTGAGCCGCTGCGACGATTTGCCACGTACAATCGGGGCCGGTCCATCCCTAAGCTCGGGTCGGTGAAAGGTTGTTGGCTGATCGCGGCGCTCGGCGCGCCGTTGTGGATTGCTGCGGAGGCTTCCGCCTGCGGCACCTGCGCCGTGGGTGATCCGACCCTCACCATCGTGGGCTTCGAACAACCGAAGAGCCAGCGCGTGCGCACCTCCGGGACCATTCGTCATCGGAACGACCGAATCGGCGAGCCTCAGGTCGACGAGCTCAGACTCGCCGAGCAGCGCATGGAGCTCGCGGGCGCGTACTCGCCGACCGACCGATGGACGCTGTCCTTGATGATGCCGCTGGTGCATCGCCTGGTGAGCGCAATCAATCTTGCCGAGGCCGACATCTGGGCGCCCGGTGATTTGGAGTTCCGTGCACGCGCTGTCGTTTGGCGCGATCGCAAGTTCGCGCCGCGGCATCTGGTCAGCATGATCGGTGGCCTCGAGTTCCCGACAAGCTCGATCGAGCGTGACGCCGATGGTGTGCCGTTGCCTTTGGAGTTTCAGGCAGGCACCGGCTCCTGGGACCCGATCGCAGGCACTTCGTACACGATGTTTTCCGATCCCTGGTCGGTCTACGTCTCCTCGGTCGGAATCTTCCCGACCAAGGGCACCGCGGACACGAAGGTTGGCATCAGCTTCCGCCAAACCGCACTTGGTCAGTTTCAGCCTTGGCACTTCCTCGCCTTCCAGGTCGGCGTCGAGTTCAGAATCGACCAGGCTGGTTACATCGCCGGGATTCGTGACCCCAACACCGGAGGACACATCACCTACGGCACCTTCGGCTTGATCGGGCTGCCGCACGACAAGGTGCTACTGCACTTCACCACGGCGGTTCCGATGATTCAGCGGCTCGATGGCCGCCACGTAGAAGGTCTCGCGATCACCGCAGGGTTGGTCTATGAGATTTAGTCTCGTCATCGTGATCGTGTTGGTGAGCGTGGCGCTGCTCCCGCACTGTATGCGGGTCGCCGACGGCATCGAGGTCGACGTCGCCTACCAGCCGGCGGCAACTCCGGCAGCGGTCCGCACGGACATGGGCTACCGGGTGCGGCTCGAGCGCGCGCTGATCGCCGTCGGCAAAGTCGAGCTGCTCGGCTGTGACAATTTTGTCCTGGATCTTTGGAAACTTGTCGCGCCTGCTCGGGCGCACGCTCACGAGTTCTCCTCACCGACGAGCCTCGGGGTTCCACTGGTGATCGATCTCATGGAAAGCGCCGGAGTGCCGCTCTTCGCCGGGACGCTCCGGCCGCCCCCGGGCCGCTACTGTGGAATCCGCGTCATCGGCATGCCTGCTGACCAGGACGCGGAGGGTTTGACCGACGAAAACCTCGACATGATGCAGAACAGCGTCCTGATCGCGGGACGGATCGAAGACAGCACCAACGGCGACGAGACCCCGTTGCTTGCCCAGATCTGGGAGGTCCTTCCTTTGGAAATGCCGTTTGATCGGCCGCTGGTGTTCGATAGCCCGGTTCTCGAAAGCGTTTCCATACAAATCGACCACACGAAGTGGTTCGATGGCATTGATTTTGCACTGCAAGACTCAAGCGCGGTGCAACAACAGATAACCGCAAACGTACGGTCGTCGTTGCAGGCTGTCCTTCCCAGTGGGGAAGACGGGCTCTAAAGGCCGCGGAGAATGAAATGAAGAGACTAGGGATACTGATGGCGCTCTGCGCCTTCGCTTTGGGCTGCGGGGACAGCGCGAGCAGCTCGCAGCCGGTAGAGCTCAGCTTTGCCGCTGTCGTCGGTGAGGCGCCGTTCGTCTGCGGCGACGTGTACAACAACCTCGGTGCGAGCGATTCGTCGATCGAGCTCATCGACTTTCGGTTCTACGTGCAAGAGGTAGAGGTGAAGAACGCTGCTGGTGTCTGGGTGCCGATCCAGCTCGAAGACGAAGGCAACCCGTTTCAGTATGGCGGCGTCGCATTGCTCGACTTCGAGAACGGCTGCGGCGACATGGGCAACCCGGAGCTCAACGCGAGCGTGCTCGGCACCGTGCCCGTGGGAGACTACGAAGGCCTTCGCTTCCAGATGGGCGTGCCCTTCGAGATGAACCACCAGAACATGGCCACGGCGCCAAGCCCCTTGAACATCAGCACGCTCTTTTGGAACTGGCAGGGCGGCTACAAGTTCCTTCGCATCGACTCGGGGCAGTTCAGCAAAACCGACTGGCGCATGCACCTCGGCAGCACAGGCTGTGACGGGACCCCTACGGCAGGCGGCGTGACCTCTTGCACCAATGGCAACCGTGTCATGGTGGAGCTGAGCACATTCGACGCGAGCACCGACACGGTGGTGGCTGACTACGCGGACCTGGTCGAAGGCGCGGATCTCGACAATGACCAGGCTGGGGACGAAGGCTGCATGTCGAAACCCGACGATACGGACTGCGGGCCGCTATTCGAAAACCTCGGTTTACCCTTCGGCGGCTCCGACGCAGGGACTCAGCAATTCTTCTCGGCCGAGTAAAGCTCTTGCTCCAACGAGAGATCGACCTTAATCACACCTCCAAATGAAACACCTCTCTCACACGCTTATCTTATTGCCATTGCTCCTTGGGACGGGATGCGGTGACAGCGACACCGCATCCACGTCCCGGGCATGGGTCTGGGACCTTCCGAGCTTCGCGCCTCCGCCGAGGGTTCCGGAGGACAACCCCATGTCCGAGGCAAAGGTCGAGCTCGGGCGTTTCCTGTTTTACGACACGAAGCTTTCGGGAAACCAAACTCAGAGCTGCGGAACTTGTCACCAGCAAGAGTTCGCGTTCACCGATGAGCTGGCGCAAGCCGAGGGCTCGACAGGGCAAACCCATCCCCGCAGCTCGATGAGCGTGGCCAATTCGGGCTATGCAGCGTCACTCACCTGGGCGAACCCGGCCGTCGTTCGGCTCGAAGAACAAGCCTTGGTGCCGATGTTCGGCGAGGACCCGGTCGAGCTCGGGATGGCCAACATGGAAGACGAGCTCCTTCGCCGCCTGCGGGACGACGAACGCTATCCGGAGATGTTCGCCGAGGCTTTTCCGAACCAGGCAGATCCGGTCAGCTTGGACAGCATCACCAAAGCCCTCGCTTCGTTTCAGCGAGCGCTTACCAGCTTCAAGTCGAGGTACGACCTTGGCGACGACGCGATGACGCCGTCCGAACGAAACGGAATGGACCTCTTTTTCGGGGCCACCACCGCGGCGGGTGGAAACGATGCTCTGGAGTGCTTCCACTGCCACGGCGGCTTCCTCCTCTCCCAGGCGGTCGACCACGAAGGGAGTGAGTTCAATCAACAGAGCTTCATCAACAACGGCCTGTACAACCTGGACTCTGATGGAAGCTACCCCGAAGGGAACCAGGGCCTCTACGAGATGACGAACGACCCGGCGGACAAGGGGAAGTTCAAGCCACCCAGCCTTCGCAACATCGCGGTCACGGCACCGTACATGCACGACGGCTCGATCGCGACACTCGAAGAGGTCGTGGAGCACTACGCACGCGGCGGGCGCTTGATCGAAAGCGGTCCCAACGCCGGCGATGGCCGCGACAATCCCAATAAGAGTAGCCTCATCAATGGCTTCGAGGACGTCATCAGCGAACAAGAGAAGCAGGACTTGATCGCGTTTCTTCGCTCCTTGACCGACGAAGACTTGCTGACCAACGCCGCCTTCAGCGACCCATTCGCGGAATAGCTCAGACCAGAAGGCGCGGCTCGCGTTCGAGGGCAACGCCAAACCGGTCATGCACCCGCAAGCGAATCTCTTCGGCAAACCCGAGGAGCTCGGCAGTCGTGCCGCCTCCATGGTGCACCAGCGCCAGTGCGTGCCTGGTCGATACGCCGATTGCGCCGCGCCGGGTGCCTTTTGCAATACCGGCTTTTTCGATGAGCCAACCGGCCGCGAGCTTCACTTGGCCATCGAGCGCCGGATATCGCGGGACTTCGCCCGCAGCGGCCACTAGATTCTCACGGACCGCTTGCTCCACCAATCGATCCGCATCGGCAACTGAAACGACCGGGTTCAAGAAAAAGGAACCGGCGCTTCGGCGATTGGGGTCGTCCGGATCGAGGACCATCGACTTGCGGCGCCGAAGGTCCAGCACGGCCCTTCGAATCTCCCCCAACGTCGCGTTGGGCCGGACACTCTTCCGGAGCTCGGCGTAGTGAACTGCTCCTGCACCGTTCGGGCGTAGCGCGAAGGAGACGGCCGACACGACGAAACGCTCGGGCTCCCGTTTGAACAGGCTATCGCGGTAGCCGAAGCCGCAATCTTCCGGATCGAACTCTTCCAAGGCGAGTGTGTCACGGCGAAGAACGCGGACGCGCGCGATGACCTCGGCGACTTCTTGGCCGTATGCGCCCACGTTCTGGATGGGCGTTGCACCCGTGGACCCTGGAATCCCGGCGAGGCATTCGAGCCCGGCCCAGTCGCGTCCGACCGCGCCGTTCACGACGGCCGCCCAGGGGACTCCCGCGCCGGCGTTCACCATGCCAGCCCCGTTGAAGTCGAGGTCGGTGATCGCCATCTGGATGACGAGGCCCCGGTAGCCCTCGTCGGGCACAATGAGATTCGAGCCGCCGCCCAAGATCGCCGAGGGCAGGTCTTCCTCGGCCGCCCAGCGAAGCGCGTCGATCAAACTGGCTTCGTCGTTCGCGCGCACGAAATGCTTGGCGGGGCCACCGAGCTCGAGCGTGGTGAGCGAAGCAAGCGGAACATCGCGCTGGATTTCGAGCGTCGTCATCCGGTCGTCACTTAGGGTGCCGGGATTCTATCGACGCCACCCATGTAAGGCTGCAACGCTTCGGGAATGATCACGCTTCCATCAGCCTGCTGATTTTGCTCTAGGATCGCAACCAGCGTTCGGCCGATCGCGAGGCCCGAACCGTTCAACGTGTGCAAGAGGCGCGGCTTGCCCTTGTGTTCGGGCCGGAAGCGCGCCGTCATTCGCCGAGCTTGGAAATCACCAAACCAGGAGCAGCTCGAGATCTCGCGGTAGGCGTTCTGCGCGGGCAGCCAGACCTCGAGGTCGTACGACTTCTGCGCGGCAAACCCCATGTCGCCGGCGCAAAGCTGAACGACTCGATGGTGCAGGCCGAGCTTTTGCAAGATCGCCTCCGCGTGATGGGTGAGCACTTCGAGCTGCTCTTTGCCTTCGTCGGGATGACAGAAACGCACCAGCTCGACCTTGTCGAACTGATGGACGCGAATCATTCCGCGCGTGTCCTTGCCGTAGCTCCCGGCCTCGCTTCGAAAGCAAGCGGTGTACCCGGTGTAGCCAATTGGTAGATCGGCCGCCTGGATGATCTCGTTTGCGTGCAAGTTGGTAATGGGGACTTCGGCGGTGGGCACGAGATAGAGGTCGTGCCCCTGCGCCTCGGCCTGAGCTTCCCATTCCTCGTCTTTGGCCATTCGGAATGCGTCCTTGGCGAACTTCGGCAGCTGCCCCGTGCCGAGCATGGCGCTGTCCTTGACCAGCACTGGTGGCCAGACTTCTTCGTAACCGTGTTCGGCCGTGTGGATGTCGAGCATGAACTGCATCAGCGCGCGATTGAGCCGCGAGCCGAGGCCCTTCAGCACCACGAAACGCGAACCGCTGATCTTCGCTGCACGCTCGAAATCGAGAATGTCGAGAGCCACGCCGACTTCGACGTGATCGCGCGCCTCGAAAGCGAAAGACGGCTTGTCTCCCCAGGCACGAACTTCGACGTTGTCATCTTCACTGAGCCCGTCCGGCGTGTCGGGATGAGGAAGGTTCGGTAGGTTCAGCAGAATCACTTCGAGCTCGGTTTCCACCTCGGCCCGCCGGGCCTCGCCCTGCTTGATCCGATCGCCGAGAGTCCGGAGCTGCTCGCGCTTGGCCTGAAACTCCTCGGACTTCTTGTCGGCCACGTTCGCCATCGACTGGCTTGCCTCGTTGCGCTCCTGCCGCAGCGCTTCGGCAGCAGTGATGACGCTACGTCGCTCTTCGGCCAGGGATCCGAGCCGGTCGAGAAGCTCCGCATCAGCGAAACCGCGGCGCGCCAGGGCCGCCTTCACATCCGGCAGATTCTCGCTCACGAAGCGCAGGTCCAACATGAGAGCGGGTCTACAACAGGAGGCTCGCGAGCACCAGTCGCGCAGTTCTTGGCGAGGCGTGGAAAACCTCCTAGATTGGAAGCGTGAGCAACACGGGCATGCTCCGCCGGTTTGGGGTTATCGGCGACGTTCACTGCGCGTCCGAAACGCTTGGGCAAGTGCTCGATCGGTTGGAGACGATGAACGTGGAAGCGGTCTTGTGCGTCGGCGACCTGGTCGACGGACCGGGTGATGCCGACGCAACGCTAGCCATGCTCGAAGCACGCGGCGTGCAATGCGTCGCAGGAAACCACGAACGCTGGTTTCTCGCGGGTGAGCAACGGTCACTCGACAACGCCACTCGTGAAATCAATGACGCATCGCGGGCCTTCATCGAGGCTCTTCCGCGACTGCGGCGCTATGCGACGCCGAACAGCCAGGTGGTGCTCTGCCATGGGGTCGGGGAAGACGACGAAGCCTGGCTCGTCCCCGACACGCGCGGCTACGCTCTCCAAGACATCCCAACCCTCCGCGAGCTGATGCTCGACGACGAAGTTGAGTTCATGATCGCCGGCCACACCCACGAACGCATGGTCCGCGTTTTCCCGGGCCTCACCGTAGTCAACGCTGGCACCATTCATCGCAAAGATGAGCAGACGTTCATGGTGGTGGACTTTCAGGCAATGCGGGTAGAGTTTTACTCGGCTGCGCCAGGAACGATTGGGGACCTGATCGAAGAGGTCGAGCTTCCAATGCCGGGCCCAGTGGAGTAGCTGCTCGCTACCGCGCCTGCCGCCAGAGCTCCGCGAGCGACGGCATCGAGCCTGTCATCAGGAACCCGACGCGGAACAGCCGCGCCCCAACCCGAATCGATAGCCACGTTGAGATCACCAGAACCAGCATCGAGCCGATTACTTCCCACCCTGCGATCCCCGACGAGTCGACCGACAGGCGAATAATCACGGTGAGCGGCGAAGTGAACGGAATCCAGGTCATCGCTTGCCCGAGGATGCCGTTGGGCTCGTCGAGGAGGATCACCAGCACCATGAGCGGTACGATCGCGAGCATCGCCCAACCCATCGTGAGCTTCTGGCTTTCGGCTGCGTTTGCGCCGAGCGCAGCGGTTGCAAGCATCAGGCTCCCGAGGAACAGGTAGCCCAGGATGAACAAGACCGGCGCGATCGCCAGGGCTTCCCAGGGGATTGACACGACCGCTGCAAGCGCGGCCGAGGCGGTGATCGCCACGAAGACGACCATCGACGTCCAGACGGCAAATTGTATCAGTCCCGCCGCGCCGAGGCCGAAAAGCTTGCCGGCCAAGATCTCTTCCGGTGTGACTGAGGAAAGCAGCACTTCGACGATCTTGCTCTCCTTGTCGATTGAAACCGTCTGCACGAGGTAGCCCGAGGCGCTGAGCAAGGCGGTGAGCAAGAGAATTCCCAAGAAAAGTGGGATGGTCGTCCGCACTAGAAGGTCGAGGACTTCGTCGACGTCGACGACTTCCTCGCCGTCGGGCCCGATACGGCTGTGTACGAAGTGCGCCGGTGAGAGCACACGCTTCTGGACCTCGCCGTCTAGACGCCCTTCGACGAGCGACCTCGTCAAGAGCTTGCGGAGCAGCGGCTCGATCGAGGTTCCACGCATGCTCAAGAGCGGAGTCTTCTCCGACTGGACGGCTCGCACCTCGCCGCTCGAGAGGTAGTCCTTCTCGACGACGTACATCGCGCGAAGACGCCCGGCCTCGAGGTCACTACTAGCCACGTCCCGATTTTCGTAGAGCACTACATCGTTTGCGTTTGCTGTCCAGACGAGCTCGCCGTCCCGGCCTTCGAACGCCGAACGATCGATGACGTTCGCCTCGTCGACCAGGCCGAACCGAGAGCTCTCTTCCGCGCGTTGGGTGAGAAAATAGGTCTGCGCGCCGAGCACGGTGCCCGAGACTGCGGCCAAGAAGAGTGGCAAGCCAAAGGTCGCAATCAGGTACGACCAGCGTTTGACGACGGCCAAGAGCTCGAAGCGCGCCACGGCGGCAATGCGTTGAATGCGCATGACTCAACGGCCCCCGCTCACCAGATTGACGAAGATCTCGTCCATGCGCGCCACCAGCGGCTCGTAGCGATCGATGAGCACACCGTTTCGGACGAGCTCGTTCAGGTAGCCCGCCGGCGTGGCGCTCGGCGGTAGCTCGACACGCCAGCCGCCGGTCTTGTGCTGCCTAGCGTCTACGCCGAACGCAACCAAGTCCATCGCCGTCCAAACGATCACCTCATGCGGCGAGTATCGCCGGCGAATTTCGTCCAGCCGGCCGTAGACCACCAGGCTTCCGTGGTGAATGAGCGCCACCCGATCACAGAGCGCTTCGACCTGGTGCATCATGTGCGTCGACAAGACGGTGGTTCGGCCGCTCTTGCGACGCTCTTCGATCAGCTCGGTGACCAGAGCGACATTGACGGGATCCAAACCCGAGAACGGCTCGTCGAGAACGCAAAGCTCCGGGTCGGTCATCAAGCATGCAGCGATTTGAACCTTCTGCGTCATGCCCTTCGAAAGGCTTTCGACGCGCTGGTCCGCCACGCGGCTCAGGCCCACTCGCTCGAGCCAATGGTCGGCCGCTGACTGCGCAGCCGCGCGCTTGAAGCCCTTTAGCCGTCCGAGATACCCGAGAAGCTCGCGGACCTTCGCGCGACGGTACACACCGCGCTCCTCCGGAAGGTACGCCGTCCGGTCGAGCGTCTTTGGAGTCGGCGCTGCACCAAAGAGAGAAACTTCTCCTTCGTCGGCACGGAGGATGTCGAGCCCAATTCGGATCAGTGTGGTCTTGCCAGCTCCATTTGGACCGAGGAGGCCAAACACTTCGCCCTGCCCAACTTCGAGCGACACCCCGGCGAGCGCCGTGTGCTGCCCGAAACGCTTGAACACGCCCCGATACGCAAGAACCCCCACGGGGGCAGGGTATCGGTTGGGGGGTTACAGCGCCAGAACCGGAACTGTGGCCGTGTCAGCGCCAGTGTCAGCGTCAGTGTCAGCGCCAGTGTCAGCGCCGGTGTCAGGGCCAGCGTCAGTGTAGCTGTCGCTGCCCCTGTCGCTGTCCCTGCCTCTGTCGCTGCTACCCCCCGAGTGCGGCGGCTAGGATCTTCTTCGTAAGCCTGGAGATGCCGACGCTTGCGAGCTCAGCTGTCGTGAAGCGCCGTCGGTTCTTCGACTCCTCGCCTTTCGCCGCCGTCGCTCTGAAGAGGTCGACTCTCAGGCGCCGGTGCGTCAGGACGTGCTCCACCCGGCCTTTCGGCTCCGCATCCAACCTCGCCGAAATCCCGGCTTCGCGAAGCGCTTCGCGTGCGTTGCTCCGGTCCGAGGCTTCTCTCTCGATCATCGGTAGACCCCAGAGGCCGCCGAACAGGCTTTGCTCGCTTCGTACGAGCCACAGCTGGCGATCGGAGCCTCGGCCCCGCGTCGCCACCACGGCCGCCAGCTTCATTTCGGTGGGCGATTTGCGGGCGCGCGGAACAGGGAGCGAGTCGACTTCGCCGCTTGCGTACGCTTTGCAGTCTGCGGAAACCGGACAAGCGTGGCAGCGTGGTTGTTTGGGCGTGCAGACGGTTGCGCCGAGCTCCATCAGAGCCTGGTTGAACGCGCCGGGGCGCGCGCCCGGAACCAAGCGCGCCGCTTCGTTCCAGAGTCGCTTGCTGGTCGCCGATGTGCCAACGGGCGTGTCGATTCGAAAGACTCGCGCCAGCACGCGGGTCACGTTTCCGTCGACGATGGGCTCCTCTTTGTCGAACGCGATGCTGCCGATCGCGCCCGCCGTGTAGCGACCGACGCCGGGCAGCGCCCGTCGAGCGTCAGCATCTCTTGGAACCGCTCCACCGTACTGGGCAACGACCTCACGGACGCCTGCGTGCAGCAAGCGCGCGCGCCGATAATAGCCGAGCCCGCTCCAGTGCGAGAGCACGGCGTCTTCGTCGGCTGCCGCCAAGGCGCTCGGTGTCGGAAAGCTCTCCAAGAAACGCCGGTAGTAGGGGATGACGGTTTCGACACGAGTCTGCTGGAGCATCACCTCGGACACCCAAATCGCGTATGGGTCCCGCGTCTGCCGCCAAGGGAGGTCGCGGGCTGCGTCGTCGTACCAGCCGAGCAGCTTCTGCCGGATCGCAGTCATCAAAGGTACTCGTAGAACAGGCGCTCCGGGTTCTCCAGCGTTTCGATCACATCATACGCAAAGGCCGCGCCGACGTGCCCGTCGACGATGCGATGATCGAGCGAAAGCGAAAGCAGCATCACCTTGCCAACGATGATCGCGCCATCGCGAACGACCGGGCGCTCCTTGATTCGGTGAACGCCGAGAATGCCAACTTCCGGATGATTCAGGATCGGGGTCGCAAGAAGACCGCCCTGCTTGCCGAGCGAGGTCACGGTAAAGGTCGAGTTGCGCAGATCTTCGGGCGCAAGCGTTCCTTCTCTTGCAGAGCGCGAAAGACCTTCCATGCGGGCTGCGAGCTCGAAGAGCCGAAGCCGGTCGGCGTTGTGCACCACCGGAACCATCAGCCCGGCGTCCGTCGCGGTCGCAATGCCGATGTTGTAGTACTTCTTGTAGACCAACTCGTTGCGGCGTTCGTCGACGGCGGCATTCAGAACGGGGTGCCGACGCAACGCATCGGTGACTGCCTTGACGATGAAGGGCAAGAAAGTGAGCCGGACCCCGCGGCGTTCCGCTTCCGGCAAGAGTCGTTCCCGTAGCTCGACCAGGCGCGAAGCATCGCATTCCTCGACGAATGTGAAGTGCGCGGCAGTCGCCTTGGAGTGATGCATGCGCTCGGCGATCTTCCGCCGCATTCCGACGATGGGTTCGCGGTCTTCGAGTGGCGCATGCGGCCGGTCCTCGGTCATCTCACCGCGCAGCGCCGCGCGAACGTCATCGTCGGTCACTCGCCCTTTCACACCGCTTGGACGAACGCGTCGAAGGTCGATGCCCATTTCCTTGGCAAGACGGCGCGTGGCCGGAGTCGCCAGGGGCTTGGCCTCGAAGTAGGCGATCTGGCCAGCAGCTCCCGCAGAAGTGCGGATCGATCGGCGGTGCGCGGCGGCTGCCGGGCGGACGGAGCCTCGCCGACCCCCTCCTCCGTTCCCGGTCTCGGTCGCGGTCCCCCGGTCTCGGCCCCGGTCGCCCGGCCTCGGTCCCTCCGCCTCGGTCACGGTTCTGAAAAGCCCAGACCCTGGCAACTCGTCCTGAATCTCCCCCACCGCCGTGGCCGGTGGCCGCGAAGATCGCTGCGCCGCTCCCACGTTTGAAGCTGAAGCGGACTCCAACGTCAGGATCACCTGCCCCACGCGTGCAACAGCGCCTACATCGAAACAAAGGCGCTCGACTCGTGCATCGCAGGGCGCACCGATCGTGACCGTGGCCTTGTCGGTCATGACTTCCACCATCGGGTCGTCCTCGGCCACCGTGTCGCCCACCGCGACGAACCATTCGACGATTTCGCCATCCGTCACGCCTTCGCCGATGTCTGGTAGCTTGAAGTCGAGCCGTGCCATCGCTCAATACCTCGCCGTTTCGAGCAGCGCAGGTGCGATGCGATGTGCCAGCGGAAGATACTCGCGCTCGTGCGTCAAAGGAAACGGCGTGTCCCAGCCAGTGACGCGAAGCGGCGGTGCCTCGAGGTGCAAGAACGCCCGCTCGGTGATCAGCGCCACCAGCTCGCTTCCAAAGCCACAGGTCCGAGGCGCTTCGTGCACGAACACGACGCGGCCGGTCTTCCGCACGCTCGACAGGATAGTCTCGACATCGAGCGGCCACAGCGTTCGAAGGTCGATGACTTCGACATCCACACCTTGCCTGGCCACCTCTTCGGCTGCGGTGAATGCTTCATAGAGCATCGCTCCCCAGGCCACACAGGTGACCTGCTCGCCAGGCCGAACGACCTTCGCCCGGCCGAGAGGCAGTGTGTAGGGCGTCTCTGGAACGTCCATTTTCACGGCGCGATACACCCGCTTCGGCTCGAAGAAGATCACCGGGTCCTCGTCGCGAATCGCTTCGAGTAGAAGCCCCTTCGCGTCGTACGGATTCGACGGGCAGACGACTTTCAGTCCAGGTGTGTGAATGAACAAGGCCTCCGGCGACTGGGAGTGGTACTGACCACCGCGAATGCCGCCACCATACGGCGTGCGCACCACCATCGGCACGTGGAACTCGCCGGCGGTTCGATAGCGATACTTCGCGGCCTCGTTCACAAGCTGATCGAAGCCCGGATAGATGAAGTCCGCGAACTGAATCTCCGAGATCGGCCGTAGCCCGTGAAGCGCCATCCCGATGGCCGTCCCGAGGATCCCGGTTTCTGACAACGGCGTGTCGAGGACGCGATCCGCTCCGAACTGTTCTTGCAAACCTTGGGTGACACGAAAGACACCCCCCAACACTCCAACATCCTCGCCAATGAGCAGGACGTTCTCGTCTTCTTGCAGCGCACCGCGAAGCCCGCTGTTGATCGCCTGGACGAGGTTCATCTGAGTCATGACTCGTCCTCCTCGCCCTTGGCCCGCGGTCCGTCGACGCACTGCGCCTGCTGCTCCCGAAGATGCCAGGGCTGCTCGGCGTACACGTCGGTGAACATCTCCCCGAGCTCGGGGGCCGGCTTCTCCTCGGCGCGCCGGACGCAGTCCTTGACCTCCAGGTCGCAAATCGTGCGCCAGTCGCCGTCGAGATCGTCGTTCCATACCTTGCGCTGTTCGATGTGCTTACGAAGCCGCAACAGCGGGTCCGCCTTGCGCCAGGAGTCGACCTCTTCCTCGCTTCGGTAGATCCGCGGATCGTCCGAGGTCGAATGGCCGCCGAGGCGATAGGTCAGCAATTCGATGAACGTCGGGCCGCCACCATTGGCCGCGCGCTGCACCCCGTCGCGCACTGCCCGCCAGACCGCCAGAACATCATTGCCATCGACCCGCACCGCCGGGATGCGGTACGCAGCCGCCTTCTCGGCCATGGTTCGCGTTGCGGTTTGCTTCTCGGTCGGCAAGCTGATCGCGTAACCGTTGTTGCGACAAAGGAACAGGACTGGCGCTTGATACACACCCGCGAAGTTCATCGCGGCATGAAAATCATTCGAGCTCGTTGCTCCGTCGCCGAAAAAAACACCGACACATTCGTCGAGTCGGCGTTTCTTGGCCGCCATCGCAACGCCTACCGCGTGCGGAATCTGGGTACCGATCGGCGCGCTCACTGCGAGGTAGCGATGCTCTCGGCTGAAGGTGTGGTCGGGCATTTGCCGCCCGTGCAGCGGATCGCCTGCGTTCCCATACATGTGATCGATATATTGCTGGAGCGGGTAGCCGCGCCAAAGCAGAGCGCCCAGTTCTCGATAGCAGGGAACGATCCAGTCACGCTCTCGAAGCGCCGCGGCCACACCGATGATAGCGGCCTCTTCGCCGAGCGAGCCCACGTGAAACGCGATGCGGCCCTGCCGCTGAATCTTTTCGAGCCGGTCATCGACGATGCGGGTCCGAACCATCGCCTTGTAGAGGGCAACGACCTGATCGATCGACAAGCCCGGGTCGAGCTTTGGATCGAGGCTTCCGTCGTCCCGAATGACCTGCATGTCCCTCCTCAGCCCAGCACGCCGAGCTTTCGTTTCTTTCCGTAGCGATTCATCGTAGGCGCCGTTCCTCGATTGGCCTCCTCCGCGAGCGACCCCGTGAGAAAGACCTCCGCCGCGCGATAGCTCGAACGCACGAGCGGCCCCGAGGCGACGAAGCGGAACCCCATGTCGAGCCCTGCCTGTTCGTAGTCTGAAAACTCCGCTGGCTCGACGTAGCGCTGCACGGAGGCGTGACGTGTGGTCGGCCGGAGGTACTGGCCGATCGTGAGCACATCGACGTCGGCGTCCCGCAAGAGCTGCATCGCTTCGAGCACTTCGGCCCGCTCTTCGCCGAGGCCCACCATCAGGGAGGTCTTGGTGATCGCAGCGCCGAGCTCCTTGGCCGCGACCAGCGAATCCACGGAGCGGTCCCAAGAACAACGCACGTCTCGAATGCTCCGTTGCAAGCGCGAAACGACTTCCACGTTGTGCGCGAAAACATCGGGACGTCCTTCGTGCACGACTACGCGAATGTCACGGTGACGCCCTTGAAAATCTCCGACCAGGGTTTCGACGCGAAGCTCGGGACTATGGTGCTTGATACGCCGAACGGTTTTCGCAACGTGCGCGGCGCCACCGTCGTCGAGGTCGTCGCGATCCACCATGGTGAGAACCACGTAGGCGAGTCCCATCTCGGCAAGCGAGAGCGCCGTGTTCTCGGGCTCATTGGAATCGACGGTGCCGCCGGGCTTCCCGGTCTGGACCGAGCAGAACCGGCAGCCGCGGGTGCAGGTCTCGCCGAGGATCATCACCGTTGCTGTCCCATGCCCCCAGCATTCGAAGATGTTGGGGCATCGGGCCTCTTCGCAGACGGTGTGCAGGTCCCGGCCACGGAACCGCGACTTCAGGTCACGAAATTCGTCCTGTTGCGGCCCTGCGGGGAGCCGCACGCGAAGCCAATCAGGTTTGCGAGCCGGCAATGTCATCCACTGCTCCAATGGGTCCTAAGCCAAGCTCTTAGAGGGCAGCACCGTCCCTGTCAATCGCGTCTAACACTACGAATTGTGGCGGTTTCTTCGGCTTGGCGCAAGATTCCGAAATCCAGGCCGGTTAGGCGCAATATTTTCGCGAATGACCCTTTACCTACGGCTTTCGTGCCCCATAATGGAGCGTCGCAGAGGCTCGTGACCCGTGAGGAGCAACTCGATGGACGACGAAAGAAGGCCCCGGCGCGCCGGCCCGGTAGAGAGGCCAGGCGCTTTTGGTGGCAAGCGAGATCTCAACCGACGCAAGCGTGTCGAAGACCTGATTCATGCTGGGCTTTCGCTCTTCTTGGAGCGAGGGATCGAAGCGGTGACGATCGACGAAGTCGCTCGAGAAGCCGGCATGGCGAAGGGGAATTTCTACAGGTATTTCCGGGACAAAGCGGACCTTGTGGAAGCGGTGATCGAACCGGTCGCCAGCACGACACGTGACGCGGTCCAGGAGTGCGACGCCCAACTGCGCCAAGCGAATGGCCGTGACGAAGCGGTGGCAGCATACGGCCAACTCGGCAATCGATTGGCTGGCGCGCTTGCGCTGTACCCCGACGCGATGTGCCTCTATCTCCAGGAGCGCCGAGCGCCGGCGACCACAGCGCGCCAGGCGATTTCCGACCTGGCAACCGAGCTCGATGACAGGGCGATGACCTTGAGCCAGGTCGCAGCAGACCGCGAGTTCGTGAGCATTTCCGACCCCCGCGTGAGCGCACTCGCCGTCCTCGGTGCTGTCGAGGCGCTCGCACTGGCTTCGGTTCGCAACCAAGTGCAGATGGACCCCGTGGAAACCACCAAGAGCCTAATCTCGATTGTGTTCGAAGGGCTGCGAAAGTAGACCGACCCAAGTAGACCGACCCAAGTAGACCGAGGAGGTGGGCTAAACACCTGTCCAGCCCGAAACTACCGTTCCCGGAGCTTCTTCTTCACAATTAGGCGGATATGGCGGGGAGGCTAATCTTGACCGCGGTGGCGCTCATCTGGGCGGCACTGCCCGGCGTCGCATACGCGGCGAGCGGAGCTGGTTCGCCGAATGCCACGGGCGAGCTCGGCACGGTGGTCGTGCTGGTCGTCGTGATCGGTGTGGCCTACGTGTTGGCCCACAACGTCGTGGAGCGCTTGCAACGCCGCTTCCTCGTCGTGAGCGGCGCAGAGTACCTACTGCTTGGGTTCCTGCTCGGTCCGGCCTTCCCTGCAATCCACGCGTTCGACAACATCACCGGCTTGTTGCCGATCATCGCGCTCGCTGCGGGCTGGGTCGGCCTCCTACGCGGCACGGACTTCGACTTCGCGCGTCTTCAGAAACTCGATCCGGCGACTTGGCGAGTGGTCTTTTTGCACCACCTGCTGCCGGGGGTCGCGGTCGGATTCGGCGCGTACTACTTCTTCACCGAAGGGGGCTGGCTCGAGACCAGCGCGCGTGGCGCAGCACTGAGCGCCGCGGCCTTGGCGTGCTTTGCCGCCGCCGATTCGACCGAGCCCATCGACCTCCTTGCAAGGCGTTACGAGATCAGCGGACGGCTCGCTTCACTCCTACGGAATGGAACAAGACTCGGCGACATCGCGGTGATTCTCGCCTTTGGCTTGATCTTCTGCGTGTTCCACGAGAACGCCCCGCAAGCGCAGGACTACTCGCCGGCCTTGTGGGCCTGGGTCACGGTCTTGCTCGGCGCTGCGCTGGGCTTCTTGTTTTCGCTCTTCTTGGCGGGAGACGAGTCGGACAACTCCCGATTCTTAGCGCTGGTTGGGATCATCGCCTTTGCATCCGGCGGCGCGTACTTCCTCGAGCTCTCGCCATTGGCGGTGAACCTTTCGATGGGCTTCGTCTTGGTGAATTTCGCCCGAGGCGGCCAGCTCTTGCACACCACGCTCGAATCGACCGAGCGCCCCATGGCGATCGTGCTTCTGATCTTCGCTGGCGCGCTTTGGCAACCGACCCCGCTGATCCCGACTCTGGTTGCGCTCGCCGGATTTCTCTCGGCCCGCACCGGTGCGAAGTGGGTCGCAAGCGTGATCGCCGGCTGGGGGACCAGTCTCCGCAAGGATCTGTTCCGAGGGCTCCTGGCGCATGGTGACGTCACACTCGCGATGGCGGTCTCATTTCGCCTGGTCTACCAAGGAGAGGCGGCGAACGTTGCCTACTCGGTGGTGCTCGGCTCGGTCATCATCAACGACCTGATCGCTCCGCGGTTGCTTCGAGGCTTGCTTGTCGACGAGGGCGAGATCCAGCGCGAGCTAAAAGACTCCGATTCCCAAACATCGATCGAGGTGAGTGCCAGATGAATATCGTCGTCATAGGTTTGGGTGAAGTCGGCCGCCACTTGTTGAGCGTTCTCGACAAGGAAGGTCACGACATCATCGCGGTCGATTCGAACCCGAAAGCGGTCCAGTACGCCGAGGAGCATTATGACGTTGCGTCGATCGTCGGATATGGGGCGAGCGAGACCCTGCTCAAGATCGCCGGCGTTGGGCGCGCTGATCTCGTGGTTGCGGTGACCAACCACGACGAGATGAATCTGATCGCCGCGCTGGCAGCCAAACAGCTCGGAGCGAAGCACGTGGTGGCTCGCGTTCAAGGGACCGCCTGGTCGGAATGGACCGAGGGCATCCGCTACGGGCTGCTCGGCGTCGACGTCGTGATCAATCCACGCGTGCTCGTCGCGCAAGAACTGAGCCGCATCGCCCGATCCTACGGCGCCTCAGATGTGGTCGACCTCGCGCAGGATCGGGTCGAGCTCGTGCAGATCCACCTCGATGAATCCCGCGTGCTCAACAAGCCGCTTTCTGCGGTGGAGCTTCCGCCGCACACGCTGGTCAGCGCTGTGGTTCGTGACGGAGAGCTTTTCGTTCCTGGCGGCGCAGACGTGCTGGTCAAAGGCGATCGCGTGTACCTGATCGGCCGGCCCGAGGGCGTTCTCGCCGCGGAACGACTATTCAGCAAAGAACGCGAAGCGCGCCGAGTTTGTATCGTCGGCGGCGGCGTAGTTGGCAAGGCGCTCGCGCGCGAGCTCCTGCAGCAGCAGGCAACCGTGATGATGATCGAAAGCGATCTCGCTGCAGCCGAAGAGATCAGCGGCGAGTTCCAGGGCATCGAGGTCGTGCACGGCGACGGCACCGACGGAGCGCTGCTCGAGGAGGAAGAGGTCGGCACCTACGATTTGTTCGCCGCGGTCACCAGGCAGGACGAGATCAACTTGATGGCAGCCCTCCTCGCACAGCGTGCGGGATGCAAGCGAACTGCCACGATCGTGCAGCGAGCCGACTACGCGTCGATCTATCGTCAACTCGGCATCGACATCGTTCTATCCCCGCGCACCGTGGCCTCCGATCAGATCCTTCGCTTCTCCCGCGGCGGCGGCATCCACAGCCTGACTGTGCTGGAAGACGGGCAAGCGGAGGTCGTCGAGCTCACTGCGAGCCCGAAGTGCCGCGCGGTGAACAAGCCCTTGCACCGGATGAATTTGCCCCGTGGCTCCCTTCTAGCGGCAATCGTGCACGGTGACGACGTGATCATTCCACACGGCAAGGACGTCGTGCATCCGGGCGACCGGGTCATACTGATGACCACCAAGGACGCGCGAGCAACCGTCGAGCGGCTCTTTCGACCGAGGGGTGAGTGAGCACGCAATCGAGAGACTTCCGTGGCGTGATCCGACCCGTCGGAGCCGTCGTGCTCGGGATTGGCGTGATGATCGCGCTCTGCGCTGGCGTCGGCATGCTCTGGGACCAGTTCGCGCCCGACCCCACGCGGCCGCAGGGCGGCGCCGCGGAGCTCGCGCTCTCTGCGATCATCGTCTCGGCGATCGGCATGGTAGCGTTCATCTACGGGAACCGGTTCGTCTCCGAGCGCATATCGCGGCGCGAGGCTCTGCTTGCCGTCAGCCTAATCTGGATCGCCGCAGGCGCCTGCGGCGCAATTCCGTTCATGCTCGGAGCGGGCATGTCGGCAACCGATTCGTTTTTCGAGTCCGTCAGCGGCCTCACCACGACGGGCGCAACCGTCATCGCAGACATCGAAGGGCGTTTGTCGCGGCCGCTCTTGCTATGGCGTTCCCTGATTCAGTGGCTCGGTGGAATGGGCATCGTGGTCTTGTTCGTGGCGGTTTTCCCAAACCTGGGCGCTGGCGGCAAGCATCTGTTTCGCGGAGAAGTCCCCGGCACGACGGCGGAGGGATTGCGGCCTCGAATCGCCGAGACCTCGTTCGCTCTCTGGAAGCTCTACGCCGCCCTCACCGTCATCGAAATCGCCCTGCTCAAGGTTCTCGGCCTCGATCTCTTCGACGCCGTCTGTCACGCGTTCACTACCATGTCGACGGGTGGTTTTTCGACGCTCGACAGCTCGGTAGGCGGATTCGACAGCGCCGCGGTGGAGTATGTGATCGCCTGCTTCATGCTGATCGGCAGCGTGAACTACGGGCTCTACTACGGGCTGTTACGGACGGGAAACTGGAGGTCGCTCGTACGCAACATCGAGTTCCGATGGTACGTCGCCATCGTCGCGGTGGCGGTGATCGTCCTGACCATCCTCAACCTGAGTGTGCACGACGAGCTGCTCACTTCGTTCCGGTACTCCTTCTTCATGGTGGCGACCACGATCTCGTCAACTGGATACGGCACCGACGACTATAGCGTTTACAGCTCGACGGCACTCACGATCGTGGTCCTCTTGATGTTCGTTGGAGGTTGCTCCGGCTCGACCGCGGGCGGAATCAAGATCGAGCGAGCGGTCCTGATGGGCAAGCAAGCGGTTGCACAGATCCAAAAGAGCTTCCGGCCCGCCACGGTGCAGCTCGTTCGCATGGGAAGAGCCGCGATCAGCAACCAGGTTCTGTCGGACGTCGCCTCGTTCTTCCTGATCTACATGGGATGCATCGGCTTCGGTCTGCTCTTCGTGACCTTGGTCGAAGGCGTTCCGATACCGACGGCTTTTGGAACGATGCTGACTTGCCTGTCCAACATGGGGCCCGCACCCTTCCACGTGGGGCCGGACAATTTCGCTGGTTACTCGGCGGGTAGCAAGTTGTTCTTCTCGATGGCCATGCTGCTAGGCCGACTCGAGTTCTTCACACTGTTCGCGCTCATCTTGCCAGGCTTTTGGAGGCGATGATGACCGGCGCGTACAGCATGCCTCCACCCGGCGAAGAAACCCATGCGAGGCGGCAGATCACCGTCATCGTGCTGCTTCTGTTCGGCATGGTGGCGCTCTACCAGTTCGAGCAGTTTGCCCAGCATCCTTTCGATCCGAGTGGGATGCTCGCGTTCGGATTCGTCGTCTTGGCGAGCTACACCATCGGCGGGCTCGCCAGTCAAATCCGCCTGCCCCACATCACCGGGTACTTGATCGCAGGTCTGGTCTTCGGCCCTTCGCTGGCTAAGTTATTGAGCGGCTTCGGCCTTCCGGCACCGTTCGACAAGGGCATTCTCAACGACGAGGTGATCGAGCAGCTCAGCCTGTTCGACAGCCTGGCCGTGGCACTCATCGCCCTTACCGCAGGCGGTGAGCTCAAGCTCGAAGGCCTCAAGAAGGGGTTCCGCGCGATCAGCTCGATCCTCGCAGCGCAGGTCGTATCGATCGGCGTCCTGGTCACCGCGTTCTTCTGGCTGATCTCGGGGGCGGTGCCCTACATCAGTTTGCCCGGCGTAGAAGGGCTGCCCATGGCGGCCGCGCTTGCCGTAGGCGCGATGGTCGCCTCGGTGTCCTTGGCGACATCTCCGGCCGCCACGATCGCCGTCATCATGGAGTCGAGGGCCGTGGGCCCGATGACGCGGAACGTATTATCCGCCGTCGTCTTGAAGGACGTCATCGTCGTGGTGGCGTTCGCGGTCGCCCAGGTCGTCCTTGCCCAGCAGATTGGCGTGGTCGCGATGGAAGGGGGCATCGCCGCGTACCTGCTCCAGCACATCGTCTTCTCGATCCTGTTCGGAGCGGTGGTCGTCGGCGGCTTGATGGCTCTCTACATCCGGTACGTCAATCAGGAGCTTTTGATCTTCGTCGTCGGCGTGGTCTACCTCGTCGCCTTCATTTCCGACCAGCTCGGCTGGGACCCTGTGTTGGTCTTCCTCGCAGCGGGTTTTGGCGTTTCGAACTTTTCGAAGACGGGGCATCGGCTCATCGAAACCGTCGAGCGCCTATCCCTTCCGGTCTACGTCGTCTTCTTTACGCTCGCCGGAGCGAAGCTCCACCTCAACGAGCTGCGGCAGGTCGCCTTCTTCGCCGTAGCGCTGGTCGCTGTTCGTACGTTCGCGATCTACTCCGGAACCAAGCTCGGTGCTCGGATCGGCAAAGCCGACGAAGCAACCCGAACCTTTGGTTGGATGGGCTTCGTCTCCCAGGCCGGTGTTTCCATCTTGCTCGCGGCAATCATCGGAAACACGTTCGGCGAGCTCGGGCGCTCGCTCGAGACTCTGATCATCGGCGGCGTCGCGATCAACGAGCTGATTGGCCCCGTGATGTTCAAGATGGGCCTGAGCCTCGGGGGCGAAGCCAACAGCGGTCGCACCTCAGCCACACCGACACGGCACTTGTCTGTGAGGCCGCCTTCGATGCGGCCCGAGGGCGAGGAGGGCGCAGCGAAACAGCTCGAGCCCTGGCCTGAGCACGTCGGTGCAAAGAACCTCTGGGGCGATCCACTGCAGACGAAAAGCGCCGAGCTCAACAGGCGCGCGCAGGACCTGGGAGGCGATCTGCAGGCCATCGTTCGCGAGGTATCGACCGGCCCCCTTCGAGACTTCCAGCTCGATGCCGGCAAGTACCTGCGCGACCTTCGACGGGAGTTTCTGCGCCATCACCGGCGTTTGACTGTCCAAGCCCGGGCGGAAGACCGCGCCGACCGGGACGAGTTGGTGACGATGCTCCGCTCCGCACAATCCGACTTGGCGGCACATTGGCGCGGGATCGTGCTTGGCCGCTCAGTCACCCTTGCGAAGCTCACCTGGACGCCCGAAACCATACTGGAAAACGTCGACGGCCTGGTCGACGAGCTTCCCGAGGTCGTCCCCGCCCCGTACGAAGACCTCAGCTACCAGACCAAGGAGGACGATTCGATCTGGAAGCGGATTCAGCGTGGGATGCTTCGTCTGAGGCGGGGCTGGCGCAAGGCCTTCGGCCAAAGTGCTCCGACGCGGGAAGTCCGGCTGCGCGCCTTGGGACGCTTTCATCTTTCCTATGACGCGCCCGTGCGGCTCGAGGGCCTGGCGGCGCTCTTCGTCGAAGCCGATCGCCACCTCGCGGCTCGAACACGAAGTCTCTTCGACGGTGTGATCGCCGGCTACGATGACATCGTCGACATCTCTGCCGACCCGGACGCGGACCTCGAAGGGCAGCTCGTTCGCCTTCGGCACGACGTGGAAGAGGAGCTGGCTCTCGCCCTTGACGAGACCGTGCGTATCACGGGAGACGGGACCCATCGCGCCGCCAGCGCACTTGCGACCGGCTTCGTCCATATGAAGGAGGACCTCCCGACGTTTGGAACGCTCGATCTGCGCACGGGCGAGCGACGCACCAGCCGCCGTTTCGCAAACCGTATGCGTGCAATGGAGACACTCACCAAAGACGTGTCCAACCTTCGAAAGGCAAGCTCGGCAGAGTATTCGACGCTGGCAATGGAGCTCGAGCTGCTTGGCCTCGAAGCGCGCATCAAGGACAACGTCGCCGAGTACGTCCTACGCCTCACCAACACGGTGAAACGCCGTGCCACCTCCCAGGTCGAGCGCGTGAGCGACACGCTGCAAGAATCGCTCACTCAGCTCAATGAGGAGCTCGAAAGCGACTACTCGGGCGAGGAGCTGGCGGCGGCGCTCCGGCAGGCCACCGAGGCGACGAGCAAAGCGACGGGCGAAGCGGCACGCGTGACCACCGAGCTCTATCAAGACCTGAGCGATGACACGAAGATCGCCCCTTTGCTCGATACCCTGGTCGATGCGTGCCGCGGGCTCACGCCTCGCTACCGCGTGACGGTCGGTCAGCGCCAATCTGGTGAATGGCGCTTGCCCGCCGCACTGCCCGAGGTCGAAGTTCCATTCAGAGAAGTGGTGCTCACCTACATCGACAGTCGCGTCGCGCCGAAACTTCTCGCCAGCCGGCGAGAGCTAGCCGAACGTGTCCAGCCACTCGCGAACCTGTTGCAAGAGCTCGAGCGTGTCGTGGCCTTCAACGTGGAGCTTGCAACCGCTGAGCTCGAGATCGTCCACGACGAGGCGATCCCCGAAGAGATGCACACGCTGCTTCGTGAGATGGTCTACGGACAGCTCGAGCGAAGCTACAACTCGCTCGAAGAGATTCGCGCAGAGGCCAAGAGCTGGCCGGCGACGATCGAAAGCGAGATGCGTGACGCGGCCCTCGGCACGCTCGAAACACTCCGCAGCGAGCTTGCCGAGGGCTCCTTCAGCAGGTCGCGCCTCGAAGCGATGCGCCGCGCCGCCAGCGGGCTTCGAATGATCGACAAGGCGGAGCGCGTACCCCGGATGAAGAGGCTCAAGGCGCAGCTTCGCGGTGGTCTTCGCGCATTGTTTGGCGAGGAGCGGCTCGAGCGTTGGAGTGAGCGGCTTGGCTTGACCCGGGCCCTGCCAACCGAAGAGCTCTCCGCAGGAACCTTTGCGGCGCCGGATGTGGCGGCCGACCTGCCGCTGGTCTACCGGCGACTCTTTGCCGCCGATACGATGGAGGCTGGGGACGTGCTCACGGGGCGCGACGCCGAGATTCGCCGCGCCGAATCGGTGCTATCGAGCGAGGTCAAAGGCCGCTTGCGCTCGGTCGCGTTGGTCGGGGTCGATGGCGTCGGGAAGGCGGCCGTCTCGAGCGCAATTGTGCGAAGTCGCCGGTGGAAGAACGTGAAGCGGGTGGTGTTCACCACGCCTGTGACAGTCGAAGACGTGGACGCGATCTTCCAGGACTCCCCCGAAGGTCAGCTCGTCGTCGTCGACGGTCTACATTGGATGCTCTCGATGGCGCCCGGTGGCTTCGACCCGCTCCGCCAATTCGTCAAAGGCATCATCGAGGAAGGTGGGCGGCGCCGTTGGCTGGCGCATGGCGCCGTGCTCTTCTGGAATTTTGCTTCGACGGTAGCGCCGCTGCGCGACGCGTTCCCCGAGCTCATCAGGCTGGAGCCCTTGAGCGAGCAGGAGCTCCAGGCCGCCGTCATCGCCAGGCATCGCTTGAGCGGTTTCGAGCACTCTTTTGATCGCGGAGATGGCTCCCCGATCGAGGGTTTGTTCGCCCGCAGTGCCACGCGCATTCGCCGGCCCTACGACCAATATTTTCACGAGTTGCACGAAGCCACCGGCGGTCTGGTCCGCGACGCGCTTCGGCTCTGGCTGGCGTCGATCCGTGGCATCCAGGACGACATCGTACACGTAGGGCCGATCCCGGCTTCGGCATACACGCGCGTGCGGCGTCTTCCGGATGACATCCTGGTCAACCTCTATCAGATCGCCCGCGAGGGCTGGATCGACGCGGCCGGTCAGGCCAGGCTGTTCAGGCTCGACGTGAACACTGCACAGGCACAGCTGAGCCGACTGGGGCACCTCGGCTTGCTCGAAGAACGCGAAGGGACGTTCGTGATCGCCGTGCACCTGCGAGGGGTCTTGGGCCGCGTATTCGCGGAGCAAGGTTGGGTGCTGTGATCTCGAAGCTTCGCTACTCGTATTTAGTGTTCCTCTTGGTCGCTCTCCTTGCGACTCCAGGCGCAGCGCAGCTGCTCGACCCGACGACCGAGACGCGGAGCTGGCCAGACGAACAGGCGCAGAAGCCTGAACCGCAGCAACCCCCGGCCGAGAGGCGCTCGGACAAACGGGCCGCGTCCGACGAGAAGGAAATACCGGCCGATTGGCCCACGCAGGAACCGCCCTCATCGATCGCCAAAAGGTCGCCTCTGCCCGAGCCAGCCGTGGAGCCAGCACCCACCGAAAAGAGCAACTCGCTCCTGATCCTCTTTCTGTCGTTGTTCGCGGTGGGTCTGGTCCTGTTCCTCGTCCAACGCGCTCGCAGTTGGATCACCACCAACATACCATTACGGCGTGTGCTCGGCGCCCTGGGGCTGGTTCTGCGCCTTACTGCGTTCGCTCTTCTACTTGCGATCGTCCTCGAGCTACTTCCCAGTGGCCAGAACTGGATCCTCTGGTCACTGGCAGTCCTAGCGCTGGTCATCGGATGGTCGGTTCGTGATCTTTTCGCTGACCTGGTTGCCGGTGGAATCCTAGCGGCGGAGCGCCGCGTGAAGAAGGGCATGTGGGTTTCCGGTGATGGGTTTCAGGGCACGGTCGAAGGGCGAACGCTGCGGGCCACCTGGCTCCGTGACGGGCAGGGGCACCGCCTCACGGTGCCGAACCGTGCGATGGTCGGCGCGCCAATGGTGTACGACGTCGGCGCGGACGCAGAGCACGAAGTGGAGGTGCGCCTCGAAGGCTACCAAGACGCCGGGAAGGTGCGGATGGCCCTCACCGACGCGATCCTCAGCTCGCCCTGGGTGCTTGCCGGAGCCACGCCCGTGGTGCTGCGCGATCCTGCAGACCCCGTCGTCTGGCGCGTTCGAACCAAGCTACTCGAGCCACGCTTTTCGGTGCACTTCGAGGGTGAGCTGCTCGAACGCGTCGAGGACCTGCTGCGCTATGAACCCCCGCCCGAGGAGCGCGAGATCGTTCCGACTGAGGATCCAATCGAGGGCTGACCGAGGGATAATCAAGCGATCCAGTCGCGAAGCTCGCCGGTCACGACCCGCGGCACCTGTTGAAGCTCTTCGATCGTCTTTGCACCGCAAAGCAGCATGATCGAGCGAAGCTCGCGCTCGACTCGCAACAGGAATGAACGGGCGCCTTCGATGCCATCGTCGATGAAGGCCTGGTAGACGTTCCGCGCTATGCCCGCACAGCTCGCGCCGAGCGCGATTGCCCGCGCCACGTCCATGCCGCTTCGGATACCGCCCGTGGCGATGGTAGTCATCCCGGCCTCGACACAGTACCGGACCGATGCCGCCGTCGGAACGCCCCAATCCCACAGTGCTTCGCCAAGTGGCTGGCCATCGCCTTCGGCGCGCAGGGTTTCGACGCCGACCCAGGACGTGCCGCCAGCGCCCGAGGTGTCCGCGTGCCGAATGCCGATCGCGTGCAAGCGGGTTGCGACCTCCCGGCTGATCCCGTTGCCGGTTTCTTTTGCGATGACGGGCAGGTCGAGCTCGGCCCAAAGGCGATGAAAGGTCTCGAGGCCCCTACTGAAGTCTCGATCGCCTTCGGGTTGAACCAGCTCCATGGCCGGGTTCATGTGCACACAGAGTGCGTCGGCACCGACCTCGGCCAGCATCTTGGCGATCGCCTCGGTTGTCAGGTCCCGCGCTTGAACCACGCTGACGTTGCCGAAAAGGAGCGCATCGGGTGCGTGCTCGCGTACCTGGTAGGTCCAACTCGTCTCCGGCCGCTTCTGCATCGCGCGCTGACTGCCCAAGCCAAACGCGTATCCGAGCTCGTTGGCGATCGAGGCCAGGGCCTGGTTGATCTCGGCTGCGCGTTCATGCCCGCCGGTCATTGCAGCGATCAACAGCGGCGCGCGGAGCTGCTTCCCGAGCAAACGAACCCGAGTGTCGATCGAATCGAAGCTGGTTTCGGGGAGCGACTGATGGACGAGCCGGACGCATTCGAGAAGAGTCGTGCGCTCTCGAAACGCGACCTCATCGGTCGCGCACAGATCGAGATGATCGGCCTTTCTCTGCTCAATGTCTGTGCTCATCGCCTTGCTTGCCCGGTAGCGTCCTGCCGTGTACGTAGCTCGGAATAAGGACACTGACACCGTGGCGCAAGGGCAAATGGATCTCGAGGCTTGGATGGGGGGCATTCGTCATCGCGTCGACGTCATCCTCAAACGCTTTTTCGAGTCCAAGTGCGAGGAAGCGACCCGGCTTTCACCCTTGGCGATCGAGCTGGTCACAGAGGTGCGTGACCTCACGATGCGCGGAGGCAAACGGCTCCGGCCGATCGTCGCCGCGGCGGCGTATCGAGCGGCCAGCGGAGCAAGCGACCTCGAGCCGACATTCGAGGTCGGCGCGGCGCTGGAGCTCCTGCAGAGCTACCTGCTCATCCACGACGATTGGATGGACGAGGACCGTGAACGCCGTGGCGGGCCCGCCGTCCACTACACATTCCAGCAGAAGCACGGCCACGACCACCTCGGCGCGAGCCTCGGGATCCTCGCGGGCGATCTGGCTTCGACCTTTGCATGGGAGCTCTTCCTCGAAAGCCGTTTTCCTGGGGGTCGGCGGGACGAAGGCTTGGCGCTCTTCGTGAAGATCCAAAAGGAAGTTTTTGCCGGGCAACAGCTCGACCTCATGACCGACGGGGACGTCGAGCGCATGCACCAGTTGAAGACCGGAAGCTACACGACGCGCGGGCCAGCGGAGCTAGGTGGCATCCTTGCCGATGCCGATGAGGCCGGTATGCGCGCGCTTCACGACTGGTCTTCGCCGCTCGGGGTTGCTTTTCAGCTTCGGGATGACTTGCTCGGCACCTTTGGAAGCGCTCAGCAAACCGGCAAGCCGGGCGACGACTTGCGGCACGGCAAACACAATGCCGTCGTGGCTGCGTTTCACCGCCTCGGGCCGAGCGAAGCTGAGCGTGCATTGCTGCATGGCGTCTGGGGACGTGCGGACGCAAGCGATGATGAGATCCTCGCGGCTGCTCAGGTGCTGGGTGCCGCGAAGGCCGAGGTCGAGACGCGACTCGGTTTCTTGGCCGATGAAGCCCGAAGCGCGCTCGGCGCAAGCCCATTCGACGAAGACGCCAAGCAGATGCTCCTAGAGGTCACGCAGCGGCTGACGGACCGGGGAAGCTGATGGGCTTCGGAAGAGGCAAGGTCATCCTGCTCGGTGAGCATGCCGTCGTTCATGGCTATCCGGCGATCGCGGTTGGTATCGAAAAAGGCGTCACCGCCGAAGCGAAATCCGCCGAACGCGACCTTTTGCGGCTCTCACCGTGGAACTTGGCGCTCCGGCCGGATCCCCAAGGGGACGAGCCGCTCGAACGCGCCTTTGGCGCTGTGCTCGCTCTGTATTCGGATCGGCCCGCACTGGAGGTGAGCGCCGAGGTCGAGCTGCCCGCAGGAGCGGGGCTCGGCTGTTCAGCGGCGATCGGGGTCGCCGTGCTCGACGCGATTGACCGGGTTCTCCGCATCGAACGCTCCCGAACAGATCTCGCAGAGGCGGCGCTCGCCTGGGAGCGGGTCTTCCACGGCAACCCGTCGGGAATCGACAATGCGATGTCGGCAGTCGGTGGTGTGGCGCTCTATCGAAAAGGCGATCCACTTCAGCCGCTGCGTTCGAACAAGCCTTTGCACCTGGTGATCGGCTACAGCGGCGCTTCCTCGAGCACCAAGGAGATGGTCGCATCGGTCGCGCGGCAGCTCGAAGGCGACCCCGAGCGTGTGAACAAAGCCTTCGAAGGCATCGAGGTGCTGGTACGCAACGCAAAGCTCGCGATCGAATCCGGTGATCACATCGCACTCGGGCAGCTGCTCGATTTTAATCATACAATCCTCAGCTCCCTGATGCTTTGCACCAGCAAGCTGGAGGAGATGTGTCAGACCGCGAGGCGCGCGGGAGCGTTAGGCGCCAAGATGACGGGCGCCGGAGGAGGCGGTTGCATGTTCGCGTTGGCGCCCAAGCGCGATGAAGCGCTACGCTTGTGCGGGGTGCTCGGTGAAGGTGCGTTCGTTGCAGAGGTGAGTGCGTGAGCGAGCATCTGATGGAGGCGAGCGCTCGGGCCTGCGCGAACATCGCGCTCGCCAAGTACTGGGGGAAGGCCGACGTGAAGCGGAACGTGCCGGCTGTGCCCAGCATCTCGCTGACACTGGACCAGCTCGTGACCGAAACCCGGGTTCGCTTCGATCCTTCGCTCTCGTCGGATCTGGTCAGACTCGACGGCAGGCGCGCTACGCCGACAGAATCCGAACGCGTGGTCGCAATGCTCGACCGCGTTCGGCGGGAGGCACGACTGCGCATGAAGGCCCATGTCACCAGCCACAATCAATTTCCGACGGCCGCGGGGCTCGCATCGAGCGCCTCCGGCTTTGCCGCCCTTGCCGCGTCGGCTTCGGCGGCTGCGGGGATTCGTTTCAATGCGCGCCGTCTGAGCGCCTTGGCCCGCGCATCGAGCGCGTCGGCGGCTCGGTCGATCTACGGCGGCTTCGTCGAGCTGCCTGCCGGCAGCCGAGGCGATGCAGAGCTGGCTGCCAGGCCCATAGCAGCGCCGGAGCACTGGAATCTCAGGCTGGTGGTCGCATTGACCGAGCCGGGCCAGAAGAAAGTTGGTTCTTCCGAAGGCATGGAACGCTCGCGGAAGACTTCTCCATACTACGAGGCCTGGTTGGGCCAGGCGCCCAAGTGGGCGCGGAAGATCAAACGCGCGATCAAGGAGCGCGAGCTCGACACGCTTGGCGCTGCGATGGAGCAGAGCACGCTGGCCTTCCATTGCTGCGCAATCACATCCGATCCGCCGATTCTTTACTGGGCGCCGGCAACCTTGGCCGCACTCGCAACGGTTCGCGGACTTCGGGAGCGTGGGGTCTCGGCTTGGGCGACGATGGATGCAGGGCCGCACGTGAAGGCGCTCTGCTCGCTCGGTGATGCAAGTCGGGTTCGTCAGGCGCTCGATCGAACCACGGGCGTGACGCGAACATGGGTCGCCAAGCCAGGACCTGACGTCGAGGTGCACCGGTGACGCTGACGGGCGCGAGCGCCCCGGGCAAGGCGCTCCTTTGCGGGGAGTACGCGGTGCTCGAAGGCGCGCCCGCCGTCGTTGCGGCAGTCGATCGGCGCGTCACGGCGGCCTGGACGGAGGATTCGACGGCGATGCCACCGGAAGTCGAGGCCACGCTCGCGCTCGCGCAGGCCGCGCTCGGACGAGCGGGCAGCTCGTTGACCTTGGATGCCAGCGATCTGCATCAGGATCGAATTAAGCTCGGCCTTGGCTCATCGGCTGCCGCCGCGACCGCCGCCGCGGGGGCCGTGTTCGCTGCGCAGGGCTACGATCTCGACGAGCCAACGACGTTGCAAAGGGTGTTCGCCTGTGCGTTCGAGGGCCACGCATCGATCGCTCCGCAGGGAAGCGGTGTCGACGTGGCTGCCTCGACCTTCGGTGGCTTCTTGCGATTCGCTCGCAATGGCGACGAGATCGAAACTCGTGCACTCCGGCGCCCGAGCGAGCTCCAGATTCGCTTGCTGTGGACGGGTCGTGCGGCACGAACCAGCGAGCTGATCGGAAAAGTGCACGCGCTCCGGCGCAAAGATCCACGCCGGTACCAGGCGTGCATGGAGCGGCTCGCCGAGCTCGCGGCTCGATTTGCGGCGGCCTTCGAAGCTGGAAACTCGCCCGAGGTCATCGTTGAGGCAGCTGCCTACTCGATCGCGATGGGCGCGCTCGGAGATGCCGCCGGGGCCCCAATTCTCGACGCACGCCTGGGACGAGCGGCCGAGCTCGCAGGGCGTTTTTCCGGGAGCGCCAAGCCTTCTGGTGCAGGTGGTGGGGATGTCGCAATCGCGTACTTCGTCGATCCGGACGCCGCAAACAGCTTTGAGCTAGCCTGCAGAGAGGAAGGGTTGCATCCTATCGACGTCTCCTGGGGTGCAACCGGCGTGCAGGCCTGTTGACGGTAGGAAGCTTCGCGTGCTCATCAATCTCTACATCCTATCGCTCGTACTCGGCGCCGCGCTGCTCGGAGCGTCGCTCTTTGTCAGAGAGAGGCGCGTCGACGCCGACGAGCAAACCCGAGCACACGACGACACCACGCGCCCGAGTCAGTTCGGCCAGCTCGATGGCGTTGCCGGTGGGGACTACTTGGTACGAACCGTGCGCTCGCGAAGGTTCTGGACCTTCTTCGTCTCGTTCTTCGGGATGACCGGTCTCATCGTCGACGGACTGGACCTGATGAGCCCCATGGTCTCCTTCATGGTGGCCGCGGCAGTCGGCGCGGTCGCTGGAGCAGGTGCTACTGCAGCGGTTCGAATCGCCTCGAGCTGACCCAGCGCCTTAGTTGGGGTATTTGCGGGATTTCTCTTCGAGCCGATCGATCACGCTCGCCGAGAGGTTCTTTCCACAGAGTCGTGACATCTGCTGTATGAGCGTCGGACTGGTGACGTTGACCTCGATGAGCTTACCGCCGATCACGTCGAGGCCGACGAAGAAGAGCCCGTCGGCAAGCAGGCGGGGGGCGATGGTTTCGACGATCTTCCTGTCCTCGTCACTGATTTGCGCTGGCGTAGCCGATCCTCCTACGTGCACGTTGCTTCGAAGGTCCCCCTTGCTGGGGACGCGCCCGACGACGCCTAAGAGCTCGCCGTCCACCAGCAGAATTCGCTTGTCCCCTTCGTCGTACACCTCGGGAATCAGCGCCTGAACGATCGCGTTACGCGCGCCGAGCTTGGTCACCGATTCGATCAGGGCATTGAGATTGCTGTCCCCGTGGGTGAGCAGAAAGACGCCTTCACCGCCGTGACCATCGATCGGTTTGATCACGGCTTTGCCACCGATGTCGCTCAGGAATCGAACGATCTCGTCCTTGTGACTCGTCATGATCGTGGGTGGGACGATTTCGGGGAAGTGATGGGCGTACAGCTTCTCGTTGGCTTCGCGCAGGCCTCGGGGATTGTTGACCACCAGGGTGCTGCCCTCGAGATGATCCAAAACCAGCGTCAGCCAGAGGTACGCATCCGTGAAGGGCGGGTCTTTGCGGATGAAGACCGCATCGACATCCACCATGTCGATGTCTTCGGCCTCGCCCAATCGGATCGGTTCGTCGGCGTCGAGCTGCATTGTCGCCTGGCGAACTCGTGCAACCACTCGACGGCCTCGAAGTCCCACATCGCGGGCCAAGCAGTGATCGATGCGATGCCCGCGGGCCTGCGCCTCTAGCATCAAAGCAAAGCTGGTGTCTTCATCGACGATGACCGTCGACACCGGGTCCATCACAAACACGAAATGCATGAGACTCTGCGGTAGCATCCCGGCTGGTTTGGAGGCAAGGTGCGAGCGATGAGGCGCTGGCTTTCGATCGTCCTCGGCTGCGTTTCGGCGTTGCTAGTTGCCGGCCTGACGGTCGGATTTCCCCCAGAGCACGCAGCGACCTATGCGCGCGACGCGGTTGCCGCCGACCATTCCGAAGCTTCGAAAGCAGGTGCTGCAATCCTCGCTGCAGGCGGGAATGCAGCCGACGCTGCTGCGGCCACGATGCTGGCGCTCGGCGTGGTCAATCCGGCGAGCAGCGGCCTCGGAGGCGGGGGATTCGCCCTCTACTACTGCGCCAATGACCGTACCCTGACCTTCCTCGATTTCCGTGAGAGGGCCCCACGCGCGGCCAGCGGGGCGATGTTCGCGCTCGAAAGCGAACGACGAGAAGGCCCTGCGAGCGCTCCTTCCCAACTTGGAGGTTTGGCAGCGGGCGTCCCTGGGGAGCCAGCCGGGATCGAGGCTTTGGTGAGGCGCTTCGGAAATCTCTCGTTGGGCGAGGTCGTTGCTCCCGCACTGCGGCTCGCGGAAGAGGGTTTCACGGTGAGCAAAGCACTGAGCGCGATGGGGAGCGCCTTCGAGAGTCAGATTCGCAAGGACCCTGTCATGACCACATGGGACCTCCGGCCCGGTGCGACATTGCGTCGCCCTAGCTTGGCGCGAGTCCTGCGCGCGTTTGCAGAGAAGGGCGCCGCAGTGATTTACGGTGGCGTCATCGGCCAGGAGATCGCCACTTCGGTTCAGAAGCACGGCGGCATCATGACCTTGCAAGACCTACGCGCGTACCGCGTCAGGACACGCAAGCCGCTCGAGACGACTGCGTTCGGATATCGCTGGGTGACTGCACCTCCTCCGAGCGCAGGCGGGTTCACGATGATTCAAAGCTTGTCGATTCTAGAGCAAGCGGTGGGCGCGGCGCCCAGGTATGGCGCGCCGCTACTGCATGCGATGGCCGAATCGTGGAAAGGGCCGTTCCTCGATCGTCAGCGTTACTTCGGCGATCCGGATCAGGTGATCCTGCCGCTCGACAAGATGATGAACGAGTCCCGTATCCGCGCGCGTGCCAAGCTCGCGGCAGACGGCAAAGCTCATCCGAGCAGCGACTACGACCTGCCGATCGAATGGACCGGCACCGAAGTGTTTGCACCGGACAACGCCGGCACTTCTCACTTCTGTGTCGTCGACGCAGCAGGAAACGTCGCCTCGGTCACAACCACGGTGAATCTTCCCTTTGGGGCTCGCTTCACCGGCGGCGGGATCGTCATGAACGACGAAATGGATGATTTTGCGAGCGGGGTCGGCAAAGCCAACGCGTTCGGCTTGGTCGGAGGAGCTCGAAACCTGCCGGGGCCCTGGAAGCGTCCAGTGTCCACGATGTCCCCTACGATCGTGCTCCAGAACGATGAGCCGGCCTTGTGCGTGGGCGCCTCGGGAGGAAGCCGGATCGTAACCGCAACCCAGCAGGTGGCGATGAACGTCCTGCTGCACGGAATGAGCGCGGCGCAGGCCGTGGCGGCGCCCCGCATTCACCACCAGGGCGTGCCCGAAACACTTCGCGTGGAGACGATCGTTCCCTTGGACTCGGCTCTACGAGACGCGCTCCTGTCCCGCGGTCATCAAATCGACTCAATTCACAACGTCGCCAACGTACAGCTGATCCACGTCGAGCACTCTGTGGAGCCAGCTGGGGAACGGAGGCTTCATGCCGCAAGCGATCCCCGCAAGGGCGGACGCCCAGCAGGTCACTAGCGAAAGTTAGCCAGGTAGTCGTTCACGATCGCTGCGTTCTTCGCATACTGCTCTCGGGTCGTAGCAACGAAATACGATTCGATGAGACGGCCCAAACCCAAGACGTCCGCGCCGATTTCGAGTGTCACACGCCGCTCGCACTGATCTGGCGAAATCGCCTCGATGCTTAGGGTGCCCCTCGCTCGAATCCGGTCGGCGATCGTCGAAGGGATGACCACGAAGTCGTACCGCCCGGTCGAGGCGTCGTATGTGCCCTCTTCGATGTAGCTGAATCGCTCCCCGAGAACACGGGCTACGGCTCGCGGCATCTGTTGCCTCGGCCACACCTTCGCTCGCCGATACCCGGTACGCGAGTTCCATTCCTGGAGCTCGTATTCCAAGCCGAGACCTTCGTACAAGTAGCGATTGAATTCTTCGCTGCCGAAGATTCGATCCCAGAATTCTTGTTGCGAGCAGTCCAGCAGCTGTTGGATCGCGAGACTCTTCGACATGATTATTCGGAGATTCGGACGACGACGACAGTGATGTTGTCCTCGCCGCCGTTCTGATTGGCTTGAGAAATCAGGGTTTTCGCGGTCGTTTCCACGTCTCGGCCGGCGGTGTGAACGATTTCGAGGATGCGTTCGTCGGCCACCATCCCGTTGAGTCCATCCGAGCAGAGCACGTACACATCACCCGGCTCGACGTCCTCGAAGTACAAATCGACGGCAACGGCATCCTGCATGCCGAGCGCTCGCGTGATCACGTTGCTCGGAAGGCGTTCTTTTTGCGCATCCGAAAGGTTCGGCATGACGAGCAAGTAGTCATTCAAGAGCGAATGGTCGCGAGTGAGCTGCGTGAGCTTGCCCGCGCGAACACGATAGGCCCTGCTGTCACCGACGTGCACGACGTGGATCTTACGGTCATCACGGTTGAACAAGGCCCCGACGACAGTGGTTCCCATTCCTTGAACCGAACGGTTGCGAATCGACGCTTGAAAGATGCGCTGATTGGCGAGCTTCACCGCTGAGATGAGGCGACTTTGATCCGGCGACATGCGCGTGCCGTCCTCGGCGCGCCCTTCGACCCCGTCGCCGTCTGCGTTGGTCGCATCGAAGAACGCGGTCATTTCGGAGGTCGCCATTCGGCTCGCAACATCTCCAGCCCGGTGACCACCCATGCCATCGGCAACCACGAACAATCGATGCTCCGACAAAATGCAGTAGCTATCTTCGTTGTGCTCTCGCTGAAGTCCGACGTCAGAGAGCCCTGCAGCAGTGAAGTTCATCCGTGTTCTCACGCCCCGCGAGGTGATCCGCCCCTCTATTGGCCTTCGGCCCCATCGCGGGCAACCCAAATCATTGAAAACAGTCTACCGAACCCAACAAGACGGGCAAATCAGGGGTTAGCAAGCCTGGGCAGCTCCGGCCAGCCGGACTCCGGATCGTCCAAGTAAGAGTAGCGAGCGTAGTGGGTGCTGACGCGGCGAACGTAGTTCCGCGTTTCGTTGAAAGGTATTCGCTCGACAAAGCGATCGAGCTCCATTTTGCGGCTTTCTTTGAGCCAGCGCTTCACTCGACTCTTGCCAGCATTGTACGCAGCGATGCTCA
>Ga0209456_10000182_pt1 | contig 35538 bp, 32 predicted proteins | sample COG_11_FD_184755 | JGI IMG/M metagenome (GOLD analysis project Ga0209456, IMG submission 184755) | Pelagic marine sediment microbial communities from the LTER site Helgoland, North Sea, for post-phytoplankton bloom and carbon turnover... | ecosystem: Environmental > Aquatic > Marine > Neritic...
CGGCCGTCCTTCGAGCACTGGACGTCGGCGCAAGTACCGTCGCTGTAGCCAGTACCGGCAACGCGGGTTCATCATTGGCATGCGTGGCGGCTGCAGCAGGCGTGCAGGCCGTGGTTCTCGTACCCGCAAGCGCGCCAGCCGCCAAGCTCACCCAGGCGTTGTCGTTCGGTGCCACCGTCCTCGCTGTACAAGGCAGCTACGATGACGCATTCGACCTGTGCCTTGCGGCGGCCGGCGAGTTCGGCTGGTTCAATCGCAGTACGGGCTTCAACCCGTTCACTCGCGAGGGCAAAAAAGTCTGTGCCTGGGAAATCTGGGCGTCGCTCGAGGGGCGCGTTCCCGACCGCGTAATCGTACCGACCGGCGATGGCAATATCCTGAGCGGCATGTGGAAGGGCTGGCGCGAACTCAAGGCGGTCGGGTTGATTGACCGGCTGCCGAAAATCGACTGCGTTCAGTCAGTCGGCAGCGATGCAATCAGCCGTACCGTCCGCACAATTGCCGGTGACACAAATGTCGACTGGGCGCGCGTGGACATGGCCGAGGTGGCCGCTCAGACGATCGCGGACTCTATTGCGGTTGATCGGCCGCGCGACGGGCTGGCTGCAGTCAGGGCTATTGTCGAATCTGGCGGCGAAACGGTGACAGTGTCCGACGAGTCGATCCTCTCCGCCATTCCCGAGATCGCAAGTCACACGGGCATTTTTCCAGAGCCGGCCGCCGCCGCACCCTGGGCCGGTGTCAGGAAACTCCTGCACGAGAAAAAGATCGACGCTGACGAGACTATCGTCTGCCTGGTCTCGGGTTCCGGCCTGAAGGACATCTCCGGGGCGCAGGCCGTGGCCGGCGAGCCGCGACTAATCGAACCGGAACTGGAAGCGGTAAGAGACGCGCTGGCTAGATACTAAGGACAAAATCGAATTCGCGCTGTAGCAAATCGGCGAGGCCGCGCCCCGCCCCGTCATGCATCGCCGCCAACGGCGGCCTGACATGCGCCCAGCGCGCATCGCCGGTCGCAATTGCCAGCAGACGTTTCTGTGCCGGAATCGGCCCGTAATCCTGAACGGTTTCGCGAAAACCTTTCAACGAGGCGTGTAGCTCGCGCGCTTCGCCCAGGCGTCCCTGGTCAAAGGCCTCGATAACCCGCGCGATAGCAGCGGCATTCAGGTTTGCCGTTGCTGAGATACAGCCTGGCGCTCCCAGCTCGAGGGCGTCGAGCAACGGCAATTCGGATCCCGGGTAGACGATCAGATTCTCGATCTCAAGCAGCTCACGGGTATTGTCCCAGTCGCCCGAGCTATCCTTGATGCCGACAACCTGATTTGGGAAATCCGCGTGCAGTCGCCGCGCAAGAGCCGGCGGAATGCCAACTACCGCTATCGGCGGAATGTGGTACAGGAAGATTCGGGCCTTCGAACCAAGCCTGGCAATGAGCTGCTCGAAATACGCGTACAGCCCTTCGTTGGAAACGCCTTTGAAATAGAAAGGCGGCAACGTCATGACCGCGGCACAACCCATATCGAGACAGACTCCGGATAATCGAGCTGTGTCCGCAACATTGGTCAGGCCGGTTCCGGGAATGACCCGGGCCGGGTCGATGCCGCCATCCAGCAACGCCCGGATCGCCTCGATGCGTTCATCGATGCCGACCGAGAGCGCTTCACCGGTCGTACCGAATGGCGCAATGCCCGCGCAACCCTGTTCGAATAGCCATCGAGCGTGCGCGACATAAAGATCGGTCGCAATCGACAGATCGTCGTTGAACGGCGTCAGGATCGGCGCAACTACTCCTCGATTAATCATCGAGCTAGTCCGACCGATGGACAGCCGGGCTGTCGAGCAATGCATCGCGGCGCTGCTTCAACCCTGCCAGTTGCCGCTCGTCCAAAACGTCGCCAAGCTCCGCCTGCAGAGCATCGTCGTCGAGTTCGCGCAATGCCCTGCGCCACTCATCGCCCACCACGAACTCGGCCGCAGCGGCATGACCCTGCCAGACCGTGCCCGCGCCGAATGCTGCCCCATGGTCAACCAGTATCAAGAGCATGTTTTGCGGATCGTACAACATTGCCGAGGGCGTTCTCGCGGTGTTGTCGATCAGGGCGTCAAAAACGCGCATCGTTGCCGCCTGCTTATCAAGGGAACAGGGCGCAGCAACCCTGCCTTCAATCCCAACGAATTTCTCGCCAGTCACAGCAGTTGCCGGAAGCAGTTGCAGCGTGCCCAACTGGCCGTCCACCTCGCGACGAACTGTGACCGGCACCATTCCGAGCCCCAGCATCCGATCCAGTCTGTAGGCTGCGACTTCGGGCATAGGGTCGTTATCCTGGCTTTCGCTAAAGCGAGCGAAGACGGCCAGGTCACTGTACGTAACTTCCATGAGGCGACGCGTCTCCCCCTCGGCAGTCAACTCGTCCAGGTCACCAGTGGCAAGAACGGTCTCGAGCTCGTGCTCGCCTATGGGTAATAATTCATGTCCGACACGAATCGGGTGATCGACCGGCGACATGCCAGTCCTGCCGTCCTGATTGACGACGGTGACTCGCCCGCCCTCAATGACCAGCGCGTTGCCGCTGCCGCTGTACATCTCCGTCAGCATTCCGGTATCAATCTCGATGCTGCGGCCGTTCGATCGTTGCTGCACTTCCCGGGTCATTGTCGACGTATGTCCCATGACTACGCGACTGGCGCCAATTTCTGCAAGCGCGCTGGTCAGCACGTCACTTTCTACGAGCGCGCCGCACGTGGCAGTTCCTCGATACCAGGTCGGACCTATCGAAGTGTGCAATGGGGACCGGCCTAGATCGATGAGGGCCTGAGCGGTCTCCTGATATTTCCACGGGACCTGCCCCGCATCGAGCTCTTCCTCCAACAGCGACGGAATCTCCTTGAACCGGTAGACCGGATTCAGAATCCTCTGATCCGTCAGTTTGTCCTTGAAGCGAACGTAGTAGCTCAGGTCATTCTTGAGACCGACATTGACTCCCTCCAGCCCCCACTCGGTGACAAAATTGGGCAATCCACCGTGCACGAACGCGGTCTCGTTAATCACAACGATAAACGGTTTCTTCAGCAGCCACTTGCCATACTTGCCATTGTGCCGGAACGCCTTGCGGTGGCCGAAATAACCCGGCGGTGCCAACTCATTGAACTCGGCGTTAAGAATCGATTCGGCACGCAGATCGGACTCGACGCCGTTCTCCGTCTGGCTCGCCATGAAATCCTTGAACCAGCGCTCCCGATCCCTCTTTGACTCGATGTCCTGGTAGGCGGCGTATTCCGCCTCCGAGACGTAGCGGAGGTCACCATTGAGGTTCATGACCTCGTGATTGCCCAGCAACAGGTGTATCCGACCGCCGGCCCGTCGAGCCGGCTTTTCCAGCCGCATGATCAGGTCCATGACCTGCCGCGACCGGGCTCCACGGTCCAGCAGATCACCGGTGAAGACCAGGTGAGTCTTGCCACCGCTCCAGTCAAGCTGGTCATCAAGCACGTCCGCGGCCTGCAGCGTCTTGATCAGGGCGTCGTAAGCGCCGTGAATATCACCAACTGCGACGATCCTGTCGACATTCGAGTAGTGCCACTCATCGGCGTAGACCTGCAGCCAGGCCACACTGAAAAACAACAACAGGAACAGCACACGCAGGTTTCGCATCTTGCCTCGCCGCAGCAGCCTTATTCGGAACCTCAGGATACTCGCTGTTCTGGCACGTTGCTGCAAAGAAATTTATACGTAAGCCGCTACGGATTCCGCGTATTCACTCTATCTGGGGGCTGCGTATTCTGACCTTGTCAGGTTGCGCTATTGCGCACGTTTTGGAGCAGGATCATGACCCGGGAAGTCTCCTCCCCTAACGGGGCGGGTTTCTTTGAAATCCGCTTTGAATCCATCGGTGGGCTGGGCGCTCACGTCGCCGGCAAGATCATCGCCGCCGCGGCCGTTCTGAGAATGAACATGAACGGCTCTCACTTTTCCTCCTACGGCTCCGAGAAGAAAGGCTCGGTTGTTCGTTCCTTCATTCGGCTTGCGCCCGCCGACAAGGCGATCCGCACCAGCGCGCCGATCGAGGAGCCCGATGTCGTCGTCGTATTTCATAGCGGTCTGTTGGCTCACCCGGCGACTGTGTCGGGCATGAAGGCGGATGGCATCCTGATCTACGCCGGGCACGAAGACGAGGTCCCCGAAGGATTGGCACGTCTGCCGAAGACAACAAAGATCATTCGCGTCGACGCACAACGAATCGCGCACGACGAGCACTCTCGCGAAAACGCGGTACTGATCGGGACGCTCGCTGAAGCCGTATCGCTTCTCGACCGGCAGGCCATTCTCGACGCACTCAGCGCAACGTTCGCCGACAAGAGCCAGAAAGTCGTGAAAGCCAACAAGCGCGCCTTCAATCGCGGTGCAAAAGAAATCGCAATCATTGAAGGCATGGGTCAGCTGGATGGCGACGTTCCGACGATGCAGTCCAATCCCGTGTGGGGCTATAAGAGTGCGCCAATCGGTGGTGTCCTGCCGACGCCCGGCAATACCGCACACAACGACCTGCATACATCCCGAACCGGCTGGATGCCCGTCCTGGATCGAGACGCGTGCATCGATTGCGGCATGTGCGACATGGTCTGCCCCGATCTTTGCCTGGTCTGGTCGACGCATACGGGCGAAGACGGCAAGCCCCTCGTGAAGCTCGACGGTATTGACTACCAGTATTGCAAAGGATGTATGCGCTGTGTCGAGACGTGCTCGACCCGCGCGATGACACGTGAGGCTGAGACGCCAGGGTTGGCTGACAAGCTCCGCGTACCGCTATTTCCTGACCTCATGAAAGCCGCAGGAGACAAGCATGCTTGATAAAGCACCTGTTACCCGCTGGAACCTGGTGCGCCAGGTACACGACTTCAAGAGCGGCAACGAAGCCGCGGCACTGGCAGCGAGAGATATTGGCTTCCACGTCATGGGCTACTTCCCTATCACGCCATCGACAGAGGTCGCCGAGACCCTGTCGAAGATGCAGGCCAATGGCGAACACGACATCGTCATGATTCCGGCAGACGGCGAGCACGGCGCGGCCGGCATTTGCTATGGCGCTGCTCTCGGTGGCGGTCGCGTGCTCAATGCGACCTCGTCGCAGGGCCTGCTTTATGCACTCGAGCAACTGCCTGTGCAGTCCGGCACGCGTGTCCCGATGGTCCTGAATGTATCGACGCGGACCGTCTCCGGACCTCTGGATATTCGCTGTGACCACTCGGACATTTACTTCGTCCTGAATGCGGGCTGGATTATCCTGATGGCGCGCGACCCTCAGGCCGCTTACGACCTGAACTTCGCAGCAATTCGAATTGGCGAGCATCCCGACGTACGCTTGCCCGTCATCGTCGCTTACGACGGCTTCCTGACGAGTCACCAGAAGCGACGTATCGATCGTTTCGACGACCCGGCGGCGGTAGCCGATTTCCTCGGCGAGCGCTCCGACCCCTACGACGCACTCGATCCCGATCGGCCGGTGACTTTTGGTCCGTACATGAACGACCCGGACCTGATCAACAACAAGGTCCAGCAACATGAGGCCATGGAAGCCGCGCGACGTGTCATCCCTGAGATCCTCGGGGAGCTGTATGAATTTTCCGGGCGCGACTATCGAACCGTCGACGCCTACCGAATGGACGATGCCGAGGCTGCGCTTGTGCTGCTGAATTCGGCTGCAGAAAACGCCAAGGAAGTCGCCGACCGCCTGCGCGAGCAAGGCCACAAGGTCGGTGTGGTATCGCCCAATGTGCTGCGACCCTTCCCGACCGACGAAATTCGCAGTGTGTTAAAGAACGTTCGCGGTGTTGTTGTCGGTGACCGCGGTGATTCTTACGGTGCTGAAGGCGGCAACCTGTCGCTGGAAGTCCGAGCTGCCTTACAACAGGATCCTGACAATAAAACCCTGGTCATGAGCCGTATTTACGGCCTTGGCGGTAAGGATTTCTACGACGCGGACGCGGAAGAGTTCTTCCGCGAGGCGCTGACAGCAGCCGAGACCGGTAAGGTCGAGGTGCCGTTCGAGTATCACGGTGCGTATGCCGGCGACGATGCCGCGGGCCCGCCGCCAGGCCTGCCACCGATCACTTCTGAGGAAGTGTCCCGCGGCATGGCGACGGTCACCCAGGACCCCGAGACCGAGCGTCTCGAGGTGGAACTGAAACCTCTGTGGGAAATGACCACGACACCTTCCCGGATTGCGCCTGGGCACGGTGCCTGCCCGGGCTGCGGTTTCTTCCCGATGATTCGCCAGGCGTACAACGTCCTGGAGGGCAATGTCGTTGTCCTGTTCCAGACCGGTTGCGCGATGGTCACGACAACGGGCTATCCGAAGACAGCGCATCGCATTACCTATATCCACAACCTGTTCCAGAATGGCGCTGCGACCCTGTCGGGCCTGGTCGAGATGTACCATGAACGTGTCCGACGCGGTGAGATCCCGGCGCCGCCCGAGGGAGAAGAAACCACGTTTATCATGGTGACAGGCGACGGTGGCATGGACATCGGCATGGGCGCGGCGCTCGGTACAGCAGCCCGCAACCACCGGATGATCATCCTCGAGTACGACAACCAGGGCTACATGAACACGGGCTCGCAGCTGTCTTACGCAACGCCGTTCGGCCATCGTACCTCGACCAGCGAGGTTGGCGACAAACTGTCCGGTAAACGCTTTCACCACAAGGACACGCCGCAGATCTTCGCAGCCTGTAACCTGCCCTACGTATTCACGGCCAGCGAAGGCTACCCCGAGGACTTCATGCGGAAGATCTCCAAGGCGCAGTGGTATGCACAACGCGTAGGTATGGTTTACGGCAAAGTCCTGTCGTTCTGCCCGCTTAACTGGCGCACCAAGGACGATGCGGCGCAGGAGGTTCTGCAGACCGCTATCGATTGCTGCTTCTTCCCGCTCTACGAAGTGGAGAAAGGCCACACCCTGATCACCTACGACCCTGACGCAATCGGCCGGCGCCGCACGGTTGGAGCCTGGCTCGGGCAGATGGGCAAAACGAAGCACATGCTGGAAGCCGAGTATGCGAAACGCCTCGATATGATCGAAGAGGAAGTCGACAAACGCTGGCGACGGCTGAAAATCAAACATGAGAATCCGGAACTCTAAGCCATGGCAAAGATCCTCGAGAAACGACCACTGACGGCCGTGACAAAGTTGTACAAGGTCGACGCACCGCTCGTTGCGAAAGCGGCCAAACCCGGGCAATTCGTCATCGTGCGGGTTCGCGACGGCGGTGAGCGCATTCCGCTGACGATCGCTGATTACGACCGCGATGCCGGTACATTGACCATCGTCGTGCAGGAAGTTGGGACGACCACGATACAGTTCGGCCAACTCGAAGTCGGCGACGAGATCCTCGATCTCGTGGGTCCGCTGGGCATGCCCCTCGAGATTCCGGTCGAGGGCCACATCGTTGGCGTCGGCGGCGGTTTTGGCGCCGCCGCACTGCTCTGCCTGATGCGCGAGTTACGCCAGCGCGGCGACACGACAACGATCATCAATGGTGCACGCGAGAAGGATCTGCTGATCCTCAACGAGGAACTCACAGAAGTCTGCGACAACCTCGAGCTGTGCACCGACGATGGCTCGGCGGGTTACCACGGCTTCGTCACCGATCGCCTCGCGGAGCTCATCGACGGGGACGGCCCGGGACGCCCGGATATGGTCGTCGCGATTGGACCGATGCCGATGATGCGCGCCGTCTCAGAAACGACGGCGGCCGCAATGATCCCGACGCTCGTGTCTCTCGATCCGCTGATGATCGACGGCACCGGCATGTGTGGCGGCTGCCGCGTCACGGTTGATAACGAAGTGAAATTCGCCTGCGTCGACGGGCCCTTCTTCGACGCCCACCTGGTCGATTTCGAAGAGGCCGTCAGACGCAACAAGATGTACGTCAAGCAGGAGCACGAGGCGAAGGACCGTACGAACTGCATGAAACTTGCCGTAGGACAAGACTGATGCCTGTAAAACGCGTTGATAAGACCCCGATGCCCGAACGCGATGCGGTATTGCGTTCGCACGATTTTAAAGAAGTGAACGAAGGCTATGGAATCGCGCACGCGAAGTTCGAAGCCGAGCGTTGCCTGCGTTGCCAGGACCCGGTCTGTATTGACGGCTGCCCGGTACGCGTACCGATTCCTGATTTCGTTCACAAAATTGCGTCCGGAGATATGCGGGGCGCCGCAGATGTGTTGCGCTCTTCAAATCCGCTGCCGGCGGTTTGCGGCCGGGTCTGCCCACAGGAAGTCCAGTGCGAAGAACAATGCTCGGTAGGCATACGTTTCAAACCGGTCGCAATCGGTTACCTCGAGCGCTTCGTCGCCGACTGGGAGATGCAGCAGCCGCCGACCGAGATCAACGTCAAGCTCGATCGTGCCGAGAAGGTTGCGATCATCGGTTCGGGCCCCGCGGGCCTCGTGTGCGCCGGCGAACTCGCGCAACTCGGTTACCCAGTCACCATATTTGAAGCGCTGCATGCCCCGGGCGGGGTACTGCGCTATGGCATCCCGGAGTTTCGTCTTCCGAAAGACGTGCTGGACTGGGAGATCGAACAGCTCAAGAAGCTCGGTGTAGAGATTCGGTGTAACGTAATTATCGGGAAGACGATCGCGATGGACGAACTGATGGGCGAGATGGGTTTCTCCGCTGTGTTCATCGGTACGGGTGCAGGCCTGCCCTCCTTCATGGGAATCCCGGGCGAGAACCTCAACGGCGTCTATTCGGCCAACGAATTCCTGACGCGCGTGAACCTGATGCACGCCAATGATTTCCCGAATGCCGATACCCCGGTCATGGTCGGCAAGCGCGTTGCCGTCATCGGCGCCGGCAACACCGCCATGGACACCGTAAGAACGGCGCTGCGCGTCGGCGCGGAGAAAGGCCTGATCGTGTACCGCCGCAGTGACAATGAAATGACCGCACGCGTCGAGGAACACCAGCATGCGATCGAAGAAGGTGTCGAATTTCACTGGCTCACCAACCCGATCGAGGTACTTGGCGACGAGGACGGCTGGGTGACCGGACTGAAATGCGTCCGCATGCAACTCGGCGAACCCGACGCATCCGGCCGTGCGCGTCCGATACCGATCGAAGGCTCGGAGTTTGTCATGCCGGTCGATAACGTGGTGCTCTCGATCGGCAACAAGCCCAATCCACTGTTGCTGCAGACCACCAAGGGCCTCGAGTCCAACAAGTGGGGCTGCCTGGTCGTCCGGGACGAAAGCTCCGAGACGTCCCGGGACCATGTGTTTGCGGGCGGCGATGCCGTTACCGGTGCCGCGACCGTGATCCTGGCAGCGGGAGCCGGCAAAGACGCCGCCAAGGAGATTCACGCAGACCTCAGCGGCTAACAGGAGTTCGTGGAAAAACCTGACGAAAGTTGAAACGTTTGGGCGCTTCTACGCATCTAAAGATCGTGTAATCTGTGATCTCTCGCTGGTGCGGAGCCCTGAATGTCCCCTGTAGCTGAACTTAGACGACGTGGTGTTCTCCGCGTTGCCGCCGCGTATCTCGTGGTCGGCTGGCTGCTGACCGAGGTTCTGACCACAATTCTGCCGACCCTGGGTGCGCCGGAGTGGGCCTCCAGGGCTGTCATCCTGATTTTCGCGTTCGGCTTCATTCCTGCGGTGGTGCTGTCCTGGTTCTTTGAGATCACGCCCGAAGGCATCAAGCGGGAGGAAGACGTGGACCCGGAGCGCCCGGGTGCTCGGCGGGTAGCCCGCAAGGTGGACCAGGTGACTATCGGCACCGCGATAGCGCTGATCATCGTTATCGGCCTGTTCAGCGCTCGCTATACCGCCGACGATGAGTCAACGGTCGAGGTCGCAATCAGTGAAACATCCGTCGCAGTCCTGCCGTTTGTCAACATGTCCGGGGACAAGGACAACGAGTATTTTTCTGATGGACTAACGGAAACACTCCTGCACATGCTCGCCCAGATTCCGGACCTGAAAGTTGCGGCCCGGACCTCGAGTTTCGCGTTCAAGGGCCAGAACCTGGATGTCAAAGTGATCGCCGAAGCGCTCGACGTCGCACACGTTTTGGAAGGTAGCGTGCAGCGCGCGGGGGACAAAGTACGCATCACCGCGCAGTTGATCCGGGCGAGCGACGGTTTCCATGTCTGGTCGCAGACCTTTGACCGTACGCTCGACGACATATTTGCGATCCAGGACGAGATCGCAAGCCACGTGGGCGCTGCCTTGTCTGCATCATTGCTGGGGACCGACGGCGAAACACAGCTCGCGGGCGTAACGACGACGGACCCCGACGCCTACGACCTTTACCTGCTGGCTCGCAAGGAACGCGCCACGTATTCGTATGGTGGCTTGCAGGCGGCCGAAGATCTATTGAAAGGCGCGTTGTTGATCGACCCCGATTTTACTGACGCGAAAACCGAGCTTGCAAGCAGTTACGTGCACCAGTACGAAACCGGGCTCATGGACCGACGCACGGCCGTGGCCGAGATCATCGCCATCACGGACCAGGTCCTGATCGAACGGCCCGACGACCCGGTCGCCAAAGCAACGTCCATCTATGCGAAGGCCCTGGCGCTGGCCTCACAGGGCGATGAAGCTGCAATGTCCGACCTCGCAAACGAACTCGAGGCTATTGTCGCGAGTTCACCCACGTCCCTCGAACCTCGCCTGTTACTGGTACGTGCGTACAAAGCGCTACAGCGCTCCGAAGAATGCATACCAATTCTCCGGGAGTCCCTGGCGCTCGACCCGTTCAACCCGACCTTGCACTACGAGCTGGGAACGGCGCTGATGGAGAATGAGCGCTGGGACGAGGCGCGGGCAGCACTCGAGAAATCACTGGAAATCGAGCCCGCGCAACCCAATGCCCACTCTTACCTGGGCATCCTCAGCCTGCGCGACGGCGACGGTGTTGGCATGGCCAAGGCCTTGACGAATGCGATCGCTGTGGACCCGAAGGACCACGAGTTGCCGGGCATGCTCGCCGCTTTCCTCTATGAACTCGGCCTCGTCGAAATCGCTGACGCCTTCCGGGAGCGCGTCCTGGCCCTGGCGCCCACCAGTTCAGTCGCGTATCGGCTCGACATGCTGCGTGCCATCAGCGTGGGCGACACGGAGGGCAGCGTCGTCGCGGCTCGCAGGACGATCGAGGACGATGTCGAGGACCGGCGCTTCGCGTTCGGCGGCGCTGTTCAACACCTCATCCGGACGGCCGCACAAAACGAACGCATCGAGGAAGAGCTTGCGTGGGTCAACGAGCAGGAGCCGGGAATATTCGACGTTGATGCAGCGCGCGTCCCGCAACGCTACCGCAACGTCCAGGGTGTCGCATTCGACGCGTGGATACGAACCCTGCCGATCGAAGAAGTTCGCAGAAGACTCGACGTACTGATTGCTCACGCAGAGTCGCTTGGCGTCGACCCCACAGAGAACCCGAACGCGCACGTGAGCATTCTCGCGATACGCGGGCAAACGGACGAGGCGATCGAAGTCGCACTCGAGGAAGTATTCTCCGAGTCGGTCGCGTTGCACATGAATTGGCGAGCAGCCTGGATGCAGCCGCAATTCGCGGACGTCGTCGCGGACCCGCGAATCCAGGAAGCAATACTGCGCTGGGAAGAGGAAGAGGAAGCGCTGCGAGGCAGCGTACAATCCTGGTTCTCGGACATGCACGCCGCTAACTAGTCGCCGGTCGGCGATACCTTTTTGACCGCTTCTGCCAGTGCCCCATCCACGGGCTTCAGGCTGTAGCCGATGCGCATGCTCGGCTTCTCGATCTCGATCAGCCGTGTGAGATCGATGGGCGTAGCGACGAGTACAAGGTCGCAGTCGACCGCGTTGACCGTCTTCTCGAGGTCCTCGATCTGCTGATCGCCGTAGCCCATCGCTGGTAACAAGTCACCGATATCCGGATATTGCTTGAACGTCTCGGCAATTTCGCCGATCGCCCATGGGCGCGGATCGATAAACTCGGACGCGCCATGCTCAGTTGCCGCAAGAATGCCCGCACCGAACGGCATGCCGCCGTGCGTCGTCGTCGGTCCGTCCTCGATGACGAGAACACGCTTGTTGGCGATGGCGTCGGGATCCGGGACATCCAGCGGTGATTCTCGGAAGATAATCTCGGCGCCTGGATTCACGCGCTCTGCATTCTCCACGACCAGCTTGATGTTGGCCTCGTCGGCGTATCCTACTTTGCCAACAAGAATCAGATCCGCACGCTGGAAATTCACGGTACCCGGGAAATACTGCAGCTCATGGCCGGGTCGATGCGGATCGGCAACACAGATCCACAAATCGGGCTTGTAGAACGGCGTGTCGTTGTTGCCGCCATCCCACACGATGACATCAGCCTCTTTCTCGGCTTCCTCGAGAATGGCTCCATAATCCACGCCGGCATACACAACGATGCCGTTCGCGATGTGCGGCTCGTACTCTTCACGTTCCTCGATTGTGCAGTCGTGACGCGCGAGGTCATCGTAGGTCGCGAATCGCTGCACGGCCTGTTTGGCGAGATCGCCGTATGGCATCGGATGCCGAATCGCGACGGTCTTCAGGCCCAGTTCCCGCAGGATGTCGATGATGCGCCGCGACACCTGGCTTTTGCCGCATCCGGTGCGGATGGCCGTGATCGCGATGACCGGTTTCTTCGCTGGCAGCATTGAGCCCTCGACGTCGAAGGTCGTGAATGCCACGCCTTTCGCTATTACCCGCTCGTGGCGATCGGCGAGATAGCCAATGCTGACATCCGAATAGGCGAAGATCACCTCATCGATATTTTCTTCGTCGAGAAGCCTGTCGAGTTCTTCCTCGGGGACGATTGGGATGCCATCCGGATACAGGGACCCTGCCAGCTCGGCGGGATAAGAACGGTCCTCAATATGTGGAATCTGCGTCGCGGTAAAAGCGACCACCTCAAAAGCCTTGTTGTCACGATAGAGGCAATTGAAGACGTGAAAATCACGACCGGCTGCCCCCATGATGACGATTCGCCTGCTCATTGCGGGTCTCCGTTTTTGCTTGATACTGGATGCTACAGATGGCCTCGCGCGAGGATCATACGGTCTTCTACGTAGCGCAATTCACTAGGTGAATTCCGACATAGGAAACCCCCCAAAAAGGCGTAGCGTCACACTTGAAAATGCCTGTCGGAGGCCGTCATGTCTGTTGCCAAAATGAAAGAACAACCCCTTATTAATCAATCATCTCCAGCGCTTCACCGCGGAGTGAAGATCCTCCACGACCCGATTCGGAACAAAGGCACGGCCTTCACGGAAGATGAGCGTGAAGAACTTTGTTTGCGGGGCCTGTTGCCGCCTCGTGTACACACGATGGCGGCGCAGGAATTACGCGTCCTCGGGAACATCCGCGCCAAGCCCACAGATCTCGAACGCTACCTGTACCTGATCGCATTGCAGGACCGCAATGAGAACCTCTTCTACAGGGTCGTAATGAACCACGTCGAGGAGATGATGCCGATCATCTACACGCCGACCGTGGGCCAGGCGTGCCAGGAATTCCAACACATCTACAGGAAGCCGAGAGGCTTCTACGTGTCGCTGCACGACAAAGGGCGCGTCAAGGAGATCCTCCGGAACTGGCCGCACGAGAACGCACGCATCATCGTCGTCACGGACGGCGAGCGCATTCTCGGCCTCGGCGATCTGGGCGCCGATGGCATGGGCATCCCGATTGGCAAGTTGTCCCTGTACACCGCGTGCGCCGGCATACCCCCGACCGAGTGTCTGCCGATCATGCTCGACGTCGGCACCAATAATGAGCGGTTGCTGAATGATCCGCTGTACAACGGGATTGAGCGAAAACGCGCTCGCGGCGAGGAATACGACGAACTCGTCGACGAATTCATGGAGGCGGTCAAGGAAGTATTCCCGGGCGTCCTCGTCCAGATTGAGGATTTCGGCAACACCAATGCATTCCGCTTACTCGCCAAGTACCGGGACAACACCTGCCTGTTCGACGACGATATCCAGGGCACGGGCGCCGTTGCCGTTGCTGGCGTCATTGCTTCCATGCAGATCACGGGCGGCAACCTGGCCGACCAGAAGATCCTGTTCCTCGGGGCAGGCGAAGCCGGCATCGGCATTGCCGACGTTTTCGTTGCCGCACTGAAGGAACAGGGTATCTCCGAAGAAGACGCCCGCAAGAAATGCTGGTTCGTCGACAGTCGCGGACTGCTCTGTGCCGGCAGGGATCACATTGCCTCGCACAAGGAACCGTACGCGCACGAGCACGAGTACATCGACAACCTGCTCGACGTCGTCAAGGAACTCAAACCGACGGCATTGCTCGGATTGTCCGGCCAGCCGCAGACGTTCACCAGGGAAGTCGTCGAAGCGATGGCCGAGATCAACGAACGGCCCATCATTTTCGCACTGTCGAACCCGACATCGATGGCCGAATGCACGGCCGAGCAGGCGTACACGTGGTCCGAAGGCCGCGCGGTCTTTGCGAGCGGCAGCCCGTTCGATCCTGTGAAACTCGGCGACCGGACCTTCGTTCCGGGCCAGGGTAACAACGCGTACATCTTCCCGGGCGTCGGTCTCGGAGTCATTGTCAGTCGTTCACGCGTAGTGACCGACGAGATGTTCCTCGCAGCTGCCCATTCGCTGGCCAACATGGTGACGATCTCGGATCTCGAGCGTGGCCGGGTCTATCCACCGCTATCCGATATCCGCCAGGTGTCGACCCACATTGCGGCCGATGTGGCGACGATGGCCTACGACAACGGGTTCACGGACAAACCGAAACCCGATGACGTTTTGGCCGAAATTCAGGCTTACATGTACAAGCCGATCTATCCGCACTACGTGTAATATCGGAGCGTGACTGACGACACGCTCGCGAATGCGCTAAACCGGCATTGCCACTGCATCAACGTCGATCAGGACCTGTTGCGGGAATCACTCGAAGCCCGCCTTGGCAAGGCGGGCGCCTGGTCGCACCTGCAGGAAAGCCACCCCCACCTGCTGGCCGATTCCCCTGTCTTTATCTCGCACGGCCAGGTCCGGCAGATGAAGGAACTGATCGAAGCAATCGAGTCCGTCGTGTCGCTCGAGACTTTCCAGGATCATGTGCTCGGCTGGGCGCCGTCCATTGCCCGGCACAAAGCGGGTGCGCATGGTGTCTTCTTCGGCTACGACTTTCACCTGACCAACGATGGGCCGCAGCTTATCGAGATCAACACGAATGCCGGCGGCGCTCTGCTCCTGCTGCAGGTCGCCAGTGCGCAGCAGGCCTGCTGCAGCGAGGTCGAGAAATTCGTCACTGGCCGCATCGATACGACGGATCTCGAACACACATTCGTCGAGATGTTCCGCGACGAACTCCGGGGCCAGCTTCCGGGCCGGGAGCTGCTGCGTGTTGCGGTCGTCGATGAGAGTCCGGCAGAACAATACCTGAGCCCGGAATTCACGTTGTTCGCACGCATGTTCGAGCACCACAGCATTGACGCCGTTGTCACCGGACCGGAAGCATTCACGCTAATCGACCGGCAGTTGCTCATGGATGGACAGCCCGTTGATCTCGTTTATAACCGCCTGACCGACTTTTATCTTCAGTCACCAGCGTGCGCCGTCCTCAACCGTGCCTGCCAGGATGCGGCGGTGGTGATCACGCCAGACCCTCACACGCACGCCGTGTATGCCAACAAGAAGAACCTGACGGTGCTGTGCGATCCGGAGCGGCTGCGAGAGCTCGGTGCCGATGCAGCAACGATCGCGACGCTTCAGCAAAGCCTACCGAAGACCGAACTCGTCACAGCAGAGAATGCTGACGCGTTATGGGCGGAGCGCAAGCGACTGTTCTTCAAACCTGCCTGGGGCTTCGGTAGTCGTGGCACGTACAAGGGCGCGAAACTGACGCGCAAGACCTGGGATTCCATCGTCGGCGCCGACTACATCGCGCAGGCGCTCGTGCCGCCCAGTGAGCGACTGATCGTCCACGACGGCGACGAAAAAGCGCTCAAACTCGACGTTCGGTGCTATACCTACAAGGGCGAGATCCAGTTGCTCGGAGCGCGCATGTACCGTGGCCAGACGACCAATTTTCGAACGGATGGTGGTGGCCTTGCGGCTGTGTTTACGGCGCCTGGCGGCTGACTCAATCAGCCTGGTGACGTCAGGCTCGGCACCCCGTCACCCAGGACCTCGGCGATCGCGGCCATCACTTCGGGTGCGAATTTCTTCACGTAATTGAGCGCTTTCATATTCTCATGAACCTGCTCAACACGGCTCGCACCGGTCAGCACAGAGCTCACCGACGGGTTTTGCAAACACCAGGCCAGTGAGAACTGCGCGAGCGTAGCCCCCATATCTTTGGCTATTGGTTCGAGCCCCGCGATAACGCCCTGGCGCTTTTCGTCGAGAAGCCCGTCCTGCAGCCACTCGTATCCTTCCAGTGCGCCACGACTGTCCTCAGGGATTCCGTCCTTGTATTTGCCGGTCAGGATACCGGAGGCCAGCGGACTCCACGTGGTTGCACCATAGCCGTGCTGCTTGTACACGTCGTCGTACTCTGCGGCGAAACGATGCTGCTCGAACAGGTTGTAAACCGGTTGTTCGACAATCGGCTTGTGCAGATGATGACGCTCAGCAATGTCGAGAGCCTCGAGGATTTGTGCGGCCTCCCATTCGGACGTACCCCAGTACAATGCCTGGCCTTTCTCGATGATGTTGTGCATCGCCCGGACGGTTTCCTCGATGGGTGTCGACTCGTCCGCCCGATGGCAATACAAGAGGTCGACGTAATCCATGTTGAGACGCTCAAGGGAACCGGCGATACCCTCGACCAGGTACTTGCGATTCAGCGTGTTCTTCTCATTCGGGTTATCGTGCAGACCCCAGTAGAGTTTCGTCGAGACCAGGTAGCTGCCCCGTCTCCATCCGAGCTTCTTGAGCGCGGCGCCCATAACCTCCTCGGACTTCCCAAAGGCATACACCTCGGCGTTGTCGAAGAAGTTGACGCCCGCATCGTAAGCGGCGGACATCATCTCGACCGCATCGTCGAGCCCACTCTGCGTGTGGAACGTGACCCAGGAGCCGAGCGACAGCTCGCTGACCTGGATGCCTGCTTTGCCAAGGTGGCGATAGTTCATAGTGGGTTTACTCAGGGTAGTAAGGCGTAGCCTTCGGACTGTAACACCGTCAGCATGGTCATCGCAGACAACGCAACCTGTGCGGGACCGGCGAGTTCGCTCTTGTCGATGCCGCCGAATGTCATCGACTGACCACACACGAAGATCCTGACTCCGGCATCGTGCAGCCTGGTGAGTAACTCGAGATTCGGGTTGCTGGCCTGGTAACGAGATTCGTAAGCGGGGTCGCTCAGTAGATTCTTGACAGCTGCACCGTGGACGACGATGGCGAGATCCATGTTCTCAGCCGGTACGCCATTCCGCGCGTGCATGTTGAGAAAGCGTGCGACACTCACCAGGTAGGGATTAAGCGTCGTCGTGTCGTCGGGATACCTCGCCAGGTCGAAAACAGCTCTGTAGGTGAAACCTCTTGGCAATGCGACATCGCGATCGTTTATCGGGTAGGTCGGACCATAGCCCTCAATGATCGGGCCAAAAGAAGGCTCGTCAGCAAGACTAATGGCAAAACAGGCCAGTCCGATGAGGACCAGCAGGAAACGAGTGCCCATCGGCAATCTCCAGGCGAGTTACGGTGCCCGCAGCTTGCCCGATGGTCTAGCTCGTTTCCAGCTTGTCCTGCGCGATCTCGCCGTTCGGCGATAAGACATAATGATCCAGGTCGAAGCCGATATAGAAACTCCCTGTCTCATCGGGGTTCTCGGAGACCTTGATCTCGTCAGGGCGCACGATACGGCGTACGTGCTTGCTCAGCAATGTAGCGATGCTGGGTTTCTCTGCTGCATATACGATGTCCATGGCGAACTCCTTGTGTTGCATTCCCTTGATACTCGCAGCCAGAGTACGGCCGGCCGGCTTAACAGACCGTGAAAAATACGTGAATCGACGCTGAACGCCTTCTGGCAGCGGAAAATCCGCCAATACCGGATATTACTTACGTTTGTGACCGTCAACTCAGTTGAGGTCCCTGCCCGATCGTCCTAGTATGGAGCTGCAGTTGAGAGGAGAAACGCCAATGCGACAACAACTCATAGAAGCGCTGCTGTATCCCCGCAAGATCGTTGAAGAGCTCATCAAGGAAGGTAACTACGCCAAGAAGAACATGTTCGAGGCCACGGGTGAGCGATGTAATCATTGTGACGGATCTGGTAATTGCGGTTGGGACCAATGCGTGGAAGATTTTACGCAACTCGGTCTGAAGACTGACGAAGCCCTCAGCGTTTCCTTGCGTGAAGGAATCCGGTTCATCGAGTCGACGCACAATCACTTGCGGCACGATGAAACAACTTGCACCTGCGAGACCTGCAGCTGGATCAGAAACGCGGAACAACTGATGGAGGAATGCGAGCACCATCTTCCGCATGTTGATCCGCCGGGCGTAGTGCATCCGGAATAAATAACAAACGACAAGGGCCTCGTATGTACGAGGCCCTTTTTGGATGTTGAACAGAATGAGCACGAACTGCAGCCTGGGTGCTGCGGCAGCACTGGTGTTCGCCTTGTCATTGGCGAACGCCGAAGAGCCGATCGGCTACGCGGGCCTGGCACCGCTTTTCGCCGACGACACCCCATTGGCTGTGACAATCGAGGCTCCGATCGAAGCCCTGATGGATGTGCGACCCGACAAGGCCTACCTGAAAGGTCGATTCATCCACACCGATCCTGACGGCACTGACAGGATAATAGGGCTGAAACTGCGCACGCGCGGCAATTACCGGCGCGATCCCGAGCACTGCGACTTCGCACCGATTCTCCTGAACCTCAAGAAGGGTGACGTGACCGACACGCTGTTCGCGGACCAGGACAAGTTGAAACTCGTCACACATTGCCAGACCGACGTCACCGGCTACGAACAGCACCTGATCCGTGAATACATCGCGTATCGACTGTTCCAGGAATTGACGAGCGTCAGTTATGGTACTCGTCTCCTTCATATTAGATATGTGGATCCCGCCGGCAAGTCGCTTACTCGCTACGGGTTTGTCATTGAAGATGACAAGGCCGTTGCCAAACGCAATGGGATGAAGATAGTCAAGACAAGGTACATGCGTGAGTCCGACATCGACCCAGGACAGCAGAATCTTGTTAACGTCTTCCAGTACATGATTGGCAACACCGAGTACTCGCTGGTCAATCCGGAACCGAAAAAAGACTGCTGCCACAACGCTGACATTCTGTCGGTGGACAAGGAACCACCCTTTATGCCGCTGCCGTTCGACTTTGACTTTTCCGGCCTGGTCAATGCGCCCTACGCGCAACCGAACCCGCGCTACCCGATTCCCAGTGTCAGGATCCGGTTCTATCGTGGGCTATGCGACGCCAATGAGATTCTCCCCGACACGCTCCGGTTATTCATGGACAAGAAGGAAGTTTTCTACGGCATCATCGAGGATTTGGAGCCGGCATCCAGGAAGACGCGAAATCATGTGCGCTCCTTTCTCGATGACTTCTACGACGAGATTTCGGATCCGGAACACGTCCGGGAAAACCTCATCGATCAATGCTACGAGCCCGTTGAGGCACAACCCTGAGGCCTAGTCGCCAATCAGCAGTGGACAGGCTCCGCGCGGGATCGTTAACATACGCCTCATTAGCAGGCATATCCACAAGGGAGATGCCAGTTTGGGCATATGGAGAATTATAATGAAGACTCTGGTTATCTTGGCCGGCCTGCTCGCGTGTGGCCTGGCTAGCGCGCAGTACGAACAGCAATCGCAGTACGGCGGTATAAATTACAACTACCTCGAGCTGCGTTACCTCGACGTAGATGCCAATGGAGGCAGCGGGTTTCAGCTAGGCGGTTCGATAGACGTCGGTGATAACTTCCTGCTGCTGGGAAGCATCACCTCTCTTGGATTCGACAACAATGTTGATGCCAATCTCTACCAGCTCGGTGGTGGTTATATCTGGCACTACAACAACGATTTCGATTTCCTCGCTACGGCGCAATACGTCAACGTCGATGTTGACGGCTCCGATGACGACAATGGCGTGAAAATCTCGGGCGGCACCCGCGGCCTGATTGTTCCGCAGTTCGAGGTTCGCGGATTCGTCCATTACACGACGGCCGGCGACGGCGACACGTGGCTCGAGATCGCAGGCGACTATCGCTTCAACAGAAAGTTCGCAGCCGGAGTGAGTATTGAATTCGGTGGCGACACCGATATCTTCTCGATCGGCGGGCGCTATTACTTCAGGTAGGAGGCAACCGCAGTCGCCGCCGTTTGGCGGCGACCGGGTTTTCAGCTATCAATTAAAATGGTAGGCGAGGCCCAATGACCACATCGAAAGATCATCGACATCATCGACGTCGTAGACTTCATACTCACCACGGATTTCGACCGCACTGAGGTTCATGCGGAGACCCAGCCCGTATCCGATATCGGACCCATCGGTGCTACCGACGGAGATACCATCAACGGCGCCTTCAACATCCCAGTAAAGATATCCAACCTTGCCGAAGATGCCGACAGGGCCAATATCAAAGCCGACTACGCCGAATATATTCCATCCGGTTGGATCCAGCTCGACCGAAACGTCCTCAATCACACCGGCCGGCTTGCCCATATTCACATAACCGGCTTCAACACCGAGGTCAAATACCGGCGTGATCCCGAAGTTATAGCCACCAAAAATCTTCCAGGCGAAATCGTCCTCATCAAAGTCCGGCGCATCCGGAATTTGGTCGTCGATGTTCACTGTGACAGCCGCGGAGCCGACGCTGCCGCCGAGGTACCAGCCGCTTTCACCAGCCTGTGCAAAACCGAGTGGTGCAGCGATCAACACACCGCTCAGCCAAATTTTCCATCCTAATTTCGTGTTCATTTTCTTGCCCTTTTTTGACGAAGTTGTAGCGTACGGCCAAGCACCGTACTTGCCCAAGTTTACGCCTACGATTCAAGGCTTTGAATGCTTTTTGTCACATTATTTTTGAATTTTTCAATCGTTGACCATCTGCTCGATTTTGTGAGCCTCAGGGCCTAGTGCCTGATCCTGTCACTTGATAGTCTGTGCCTTCGCATTCAGGAGAATAATAATGATGCATCGTCGCTGCGCCTCCATTCTGCCCCTCATGGCACTGCTTGCCCTGCCCGGCCTCAACCTGCTCGCCCAGGGACCGGAGGGGACACTCGAGAAGATCGAAAGAACGGGTGAATTCCTGATCGGATATCGCACCGACTCGAGCCCGTTGTCCTACGAAAACGCGCAAGGCGAGCCATCCGGATACTCGGTCGATCTCTGTCGGCGCATTGCCGCCAGCGTCAATGCGCATTTTAGCGACAAGGATATCGAAACGAAATTTGTGCGCATCACATCGGACGAACGCCTGTCGGCCGTGGTAGACGGCAAAATAGACATAGAATGCGGATCGACAACGATAACCCTGTCTCGCCAGGAGCGAGTCGACTTTTCGCTCCCGACCTTTGTGACCGGTGGCAGCGTGCTATCGCTTGCTACATCGGGTGTTCAAACGATGTCGGATCTTGCGGGCAAACGAGTTGGCGTTGAGAAAGACACGACCACCGTGGAGGAATTGCGCAACTATTTGAAGGAAAGCCTGATCGATGCGGAAGTCGTCATTGTCGATGATCGCATGGCCGGCATGGAACGGCTCAACCGAGGCGGCATCGATGCGTTTGCATCCGACCAGATCGTACTGATTGGGCAGGTCATCGAAGCGGCCAATCCGAAGCGCTATTCCCTGGTCAACGAGATCTTCTCGTTCGAACCCTACGGGTTTGTCGTGCGACGTAATGACGCGGACTTCAGGCTCCTGGTCAACCGCGCGATTGCCCAGCTGTACCGTAGCGGCGAGGAGGCGGATATCTTCTACCGGTGGATAGGACGCATCGGTATTGGCGTGCCGCCCATCATGGCCGCCATGTACCAGCTGAACGGGCTGCCCGAGTAGTAAGCCAGCGGGGCCAGGTCGGGTAGGACCTATTTGTGCTTCAGGGCCTTGATCGTCCGGCGAGCCCGGGCGCGACGAATGTCCGTGAGATTCTGCATCGTCATCGTGTCGGACGCGGAGATCTTCTCGTCCATCTCCGGGCTAAGCGCGGGCAGACCTTCGATTTTCAGCTTGTAGTGCCCAAGCGTAATGACATCGTCGTTTCTCAAGACCGTCTTCTGCACGACGCGCGAATTTACCGTGGTGCCGTTCGTGCTATTGAGGTCGAGTAGCACGACTGCGTTCGAATAGACCTTGAGCATTGCGTGAATCTTGCTGACGTAGGAATCCTCGACGAGGATGTCGGCCAGCTCATTTCGCCCGATGACATACTCGCGATCGGTCAGTGCATACTCGGCCACCGTGTCGCCTTCCCGGGTGACGAGTAGGCGCGGCATTGATCTCGCAGACTTCAGCTCCTCCATGCGTTCCATCACCTCGATCGCGTGCCTGTTCAACTGACCGGGCCAGCCGCCGGAGCGCACGTGCAGTTGCGCGCAAACGTCGATCGGGAACACCTTTTCGCTGCGCTCTCCGCCCGCGGCGATAAGGCGCGTTCGCAAGTAGATCATCGCCTCCTGCTCGGACAGCGGATTCAACGTATAGGTCGCGGGATGGCGCCGCGCAAAATTGCGCATGCCATCGTCTCGGAGAATTCCCGCCAGCTTTTCTTTGCCGGCAAGAACGATCCGCAAAGCATAACTGCCACGCGCGTCCAGCGCGGCAAGCCAGTTGAGCAGTCGCAGTGCGCTCGAACTCGCTCGGTCGGCGTCATCGACAAAGAGGACCGGTACGTCCCCGGCCCGGGCTTGCTGGGACAGGAAGTTGCTGAGCTGTTGCAGCAACTGCTGATCGTCAGTGGCGACGGCCGTCCCGACATCGAATTGCGACAGCATATCCGTGACCAGTCGCCGCGGCGCCAGGTGCTGGCCGTCTACATACGCGACCGCTGTATCACGTCCCGACCACGCAAACTGCTCCCTGAGAATCGTTGTCTTGCCCGACCCGTTCGGTCCCTGCAGGATGGCGACACCGTTGGCCTGGCTCAGCGATGACGCGAGGAACCGCAGGGCGTCCTGGTGGGACTGGTAAGCAACCACGAGGCTTCTGTCGGCGAGTTCGCCGAAGGCTCTGCTGCTCAGTGTGGAATCATGTGCCTGCATGGATTCTTGTTATTCTTGTCGACGGGTCATTATTGCGTCTACGGGCAGTTCTGCGTGGCTGAGATTCCATAATACGGCGGTTTGTGTGGCGAATCTGCAGCAAACTGATAATCTCCGGTTCCTGATTCCCAAATGGAGCCCACTCGTGAGACTGATTCTCTCTGTATTACTCATATCCTTAGCCACCCTCGCCCATGCCGACATTGACGCCAAAGTCGAAGCCGCGCTAACCGCCGACGGCCGCCCGGAAGCCGACATGGCTCGAGATAAGAACCGCAAACCGTTGGAAACGTTGAAATTCTTCGGACTAACTGACGATATGCGCGTCCTCGAATTGTTGCCTGGTGGCGGCTGGTACACCCGTGTGCTGGCGCCCGTGCTGGCCGAGAATGGCAAGCTGTACGTGGCGCTCGGAACCCGCCGTGTGAAGGAGAACATCCTGCCGCTGCCCGGATTCGGGAATATCGAGGTCATTGAGACTAACGAGAACACCCACCGCCCCGAAGGCGAGCGCCTGTACACGATGGACGAGTTCGATTTCGGTGTGCGCGACCTCGATATGGTCCTCACGTTCCGCAATGTGCATAACTTCGGCGAGGAAGGCCGCATGCTGATGCACCGCGAGTCCTTCGAAGCCCTGCGGAACGGTGGCGTCTACGGCATCGTCGACCACACCCGCCGCCACATGGAGCGTGACAATCCCGAGAATCGCCGGCGCATCGATCCGGTCCTTGTTATCAAGGAGGCACAGGCAGCCGGGTTCGAGTTTGTCGAGTACTCCGACCTGCATTTCCGCGCGGATGACGAACTCGAGTACGAAGTCGGTCGCCGTTCCGTGAGCGGCAATACTGACCGCTTCACCTTCCTGTTCAGGAAGCCCTGATTCCCCGGTGAAAATATGGGTTGATGCTGATGCCTGTCCTGTCGTCGTCAAGGAAATCCTCTTCCGCGCCGCCGACCGGACAGGTGTTGAGCTCACGCTGGTAGCGAACCAGGCGCTGAGCACACCCTCCTCCACCAACATCAATTCGCTCCAGGTCCCGAGAGGCTTCGATGTCGCGGATGACGAGATCGTCAAGCGCCTCAATCCCGGCGACCTCGTTATCACGAGCGATATCCCGCTCGCAGCCGAAGTCATCGAGAAAGGCGGTCATGCCTTGAGCCCGAGAGGCGAGATGCACACGACCGAAAACATCCGCGCCCGCCTCAATATGCGTGATTTTCTCGATACCATGCGTTCGAGCGGCGTTGAGATGGGCGGTGGCCCGGCGGCATTCAGCCAGCGCGACAAGCAGGAATTCGCCAACGAGCTCGACCGATTCCTGACCCGGCATTCGTAAATTCGTCCTGAACTCCTATAAAAACAGGGGTTTCGGAATGCAACGTGGTTCACATCACCCCATATTCCGCCGTGGAATAATCAAGGCCATCCTCTATGCGGAGCAAGACGATGGCGATACTGAGATACGTTCTGGCAACGGCTGTTCTTCTGGCCACTTCCACGGCGGCGGCCCAGGAGATGTCCGAGGCTGAAGCTATCTACGGAAGTCTGAACTGGCAAGCCGGTCCGGGCGCCTATGACGTGACAAACAAGGCCAGCATCGACCTTCCTCCGGGCTACGATCGCCTCAGTGCCTCTGATACCGGGAAACTGATGGAACTCATGGAAAACCCCAGTTCCGGCAGCGAATACTACGTCGGACCTGAAGACGGCCGCTGGTTTGCAGTCTTTTCCTACGAAGACACCGGGCACGTGAAGGACGACGAGGAAATCGATGCGGATGACCTGCTGGCGTCTATCAAGGAAGGCACCAAGTACGGCAACGAAGAACGTCGCAAACGTGGCTGGGCCGAGATGCATATCATCGGCTGGCAGTACAAGCCACGCTACAGCGACACGACGAACCGCCTGTCGTGGGCGATCCTCGCAGAAAGCGAAGGCTACGAAATCGTCAACTACAACACGCGCCTGCTTGGCCGGACCGGCGTTATCTCGGCCACGCTGGTTGCCGAGCCCGAGATCCTGACGACATCGGTCGGTGAGTTCGAGAGCCTGCTCGATGGTTTCGCCTACAACTCAGGCGACCTGTATGCCGAATACAGGGAAGGCGACAAACTCGCCACCTATGGACTCGCGGCGCTCGTGACGGGCGGTGCGGCTGCGGCGGTTGCCAAGGGTGCCGGCAAGGGGCTGTTCAAAGCCATTGGTCTTGCGATCCTCGCGTTCTTCGCGGCCATCAGCAAATTCTTCAAGGGAATCTTCTCAAGAAAACAGAGTGCTTGATCACCTCGCGATCCATGCCGATATTCTTGTTCTGATTCTCGGAGCAATTCTCTACCTGACGGACCTCGCTCGATTGCTGCATACGAACGAGGTCCTTTTCGTTGGGCGTGCCGGTGGTCCGTGGTCCGCATTGACACCGGCGAACGGCCTGCGCTTCAATCGCAAGCACGCCGTGCTCGCCCGGCCCTACGACCCAGGGGCGGTCACGATTCGACAAATGTGGCCATCGGAAAGGACGCCAGGGAAGGACTATCGAAAGGACCTCGAGTCCAGGCTTGGGCAACTGTTTGTCCCACGTCACTTCTGCAGTCTGCTACTCCCGGAGATCTTCCTCGGCATCCCGATCGCCTACTCGATTCTTGGCAACTCGGTCATCACATTGGCTGTGCTCGCCGTGATCTACCTGCAAATCCTGTTCCTGGTGATCTGGCTGTTCTTCTCTCGTAAGAAACTGCAGCTCTCGTGGAAGACCTGCCTGCTCCTGGCGTTCGAATCGCTCATTTGCATTCCGTATGCAATCAACATGCACAGGAAGATTGGAGAGAAGCTCGTGCCCGCCGATGTAAGCGATGCACTCGGGACGAGTGAGCGTTTACTCAGCGAGCAACAGCAACGCGAATTGAAGCAATATGTTCGCTCTGTCGTTACCGCGCAGATCGAACGCAGCAGCACCCCCGCCCTGGCGGCACTACAGTCCACACTGGACAAGGAGATCGGGAAATGAATTTCACCGAATTACTCGTCATCGTCGGCGGCCTTGCCGCCGGTTGGTTCGTTGTCACGAGGCTCATGACAGACTCATCCAAAGACATGCGCGATGAGTCCGGCAAGTCTGACCACGATTTCAGATAGAATAGGACTTATGGCAGGCGGATTTGCAAAAGACGGCGCGGTACAGGAACAGATCGATGCGAGCGTCCAGGATGCTATCGATCGCGCGCGAAAACAGTTACCGCGTGGTGAGAGCCTCACGCATTGCGAGGAATGCGACGCGGAGATTCCGACCGCGCGTCGTGAGGCTGTGCCCGGCGTTCGGCTTTGTATTCAATGCCAGGAAGAGCTCGACAAGGATGCCGCATTCAGTGCCTATAATCGGCGCGGTTCAAAAGACAGCCAGCTGCGTTAACTGCGTCCCGACTTTAGAGCTTCGCGTGCCTTGTCGCGACGTGCATCGCTCAGCTTCTTCATCTTCGCTGTATCCACGGCATCCAGCTTCGCCCTCTGCACGTCCTTTGCACTCACTGGAATCAGGACTTTGATGCGATAGTCGCCGAGCGTCAGCACATCGTTGTCTCGTAGGATCTGCCGCCCCACGCGTTTCGAATTAACGTACGTGCCGTTGCGGCTCTTCAGGTCCAGCAGCATTACCTCGTTATCCGCCCAAACGAGCAAAGCATGATGCTTGCTGATGTACTCATGGTCGATGACAACATCGCTCATGTCCGACCGCCCGATCAAGGTCCTGGGTCCGGATAGCCCAAGCTCTCGCACCACCTCGCCATTGTTAGAGATGATCAAGCGAGGCGGCACCACTTCCGTCAGCACCGGAAGGTCTTCGGTATCGTTCACCTCTTCGACTTTCTCAGACGCGTCAAAGATCTCGGTTGTCGTCGACTCGTTGAGCCCATCGCCGTGCGGGAGTTCACTCAGCTTTTGGAGCATCGACTCGGCGATGCTGTCCAGGCTTCCCGGCCATCCGCCACTTGCTGCATAAAGGGCATCGCAGATATCAGCAGGAAAGATATTGTCCGGATTGGAGACACCGTCATCCTGAAGCTTCGTGTAGACGTACACGACCGACTCCCTCGCGGTGAGTGGCTGCATTTCGAAATCACCGGCAAGTCGAATCGCAATCGGCAACATTCGTGGTGAGTCGATTACACGCCTGAAATACCTGTCGCCGACCAGGATGATGCGGATAGTAAATCGATCATCGACCGTGAGCATCGCCAGCTGACACAAAACGTGCAGTGTGCTCGGATACATGTGATTGAAGTGCTCGAGAATCAGAACAGGCGCTTCGCGCGAGCGTACCTGTTGAACTGCAAACACATTGAGCATATTCAGTAGTTCGTCCACTGAACTGAGCTCGAGGTCGTACCCGAATTCGGTAAGAATTGCAGTCAGGAATTCCGTGGGCTTCAGACGAGATCCGTCGACGACCGCCACAGAAGCCCGCTCCCTTACCTTGGTCGCGATCTGGTCAATCAGTTCCGACTTGCCTGCGGCCTCCGGCCCGTACAGCAGACCAAGCGCCTTCTGGTCGGCGAGAATGCTCTCCAGAAACTTGAACGCTTCCTGTTGCGACGGATACTGAATAAATCGTGTCACGTTTTGCCCAACATCGTACGATGCCATTGGGGAGCTGCACGGTAGCAACTTCCGATGACACACTGTCGCGCAGTTTTTGTGCAGCGTCCAGATGTCTCCAAATGGCAACACCTGGCACGAACTCGCTAACTGAAGCGGGTGACTCGCCGTCGACAGCGTGGTCAAATGCCGAGGCGATCATGTTCTCATTGCTACCCGAAAACCTGGCAAGATTCGCTATGACTACCGTCATGTTGGTCGCCTCGTGCCACGCAGGTGCCGCATCAGACGATGGGAGCGCCGGCCGACCGCCCTGGTTTGCGGCGAGCATTGGCCGCGTGCCCGCAGCAGATGCCACCGCAGGCGCGACACTCGACGCCGAGGAAACCCGGATCTCTGCGGGTCTCGGACGCGCGTCGCTGGCGTCGCTGAATCTGACCTTCGGCCTGGACTACGAGTACACGCATTACGAGTACGACGGCATCGAGAGCCGCAACCGAGACCTGCATCGGCTGCAGTTCCCAATTCATTTCGAGTCCGACCTCGGCGCCTGGCAGTTGTCCGGCTATATTGCGGCCGGACTGTCGACGTCTTCGAATGTGTTGGGGGATTTCTCCAGCCTGGCAAGCAGCGACGACCTTATCGTTACCGGGCGCGTAAGCCTTGAGCGCACAAACGCCGGCAGGACATGGTCTGTCGGCATTGCGCACGACAGGCGCTTCGGCGAATCCCTCGCTTACCCGATCGCGGGCATAGAGTTTGATCCCACAGCCAAGATGCACATCAGGCTGGCATTCCCCCGATCCGAGCATCTCGATCAGTATCTCGGACCGCCAATCGATACACGCCGACCTGTATCCTGCCGGGCACCAGTGGCACGTCGTCAGCGATGACGTCTCGAGGGATTTCAACTACCGGGTCGAGGCATGGCGCGGCCAACTCACCTGGCGCCTCCCACTATGGCGAATGCTGGGCCTCGATATCTCGGCCGGCTACGAATTCGGGCGCGAGCATAGTCTCTCGGATGATGCGGGGCTGCGCCTGTCCATCGACATCCGTGATCAATGGTTCATCGCAGCAGAAATCCGCATGGGCGCCGCCCCTATTCAAAAGACAAACGGTGCCTGGCTGTGACGAGCTGGAGCAATTGATTTGAATCGATAATGGCGCTAGGAAAGCTGTTCCAGCCCGACCGTGACTTTGGAGCCGCTGTTATCACCAAGCGCCCAACCGTAATCGACCCGCAGGATCGGCGAGCTTGGCATTGCCAGGCACCTCTTAGTAGTAACCGCGACGGGGCTGACCACCCGACTCGTCATTCTGCGGGCGGTATCGCCTTCAGGTATGCGGCGATAGCCTCGCGATCCGCATCACCCAACATCGCGAGGTTCTCCTGAACGGCGACCATGCTGCCACCAACGGTGTCGAAATCGGGTGTGAAGCCACTCTTGAGGTAGTTAGCAATATTGCGTACCGACCACCCACCAATCTCACTCGCGGCGGGCGTGATGTTCGGCACGCGGCCCTCACCATCGGGATTTGGCGCACCCGCGAGCCACTGCCCGGGGATCAGGCCGCCCAACCTGTCTCTTGGTGTGTGACATTCGCCGCAATGGCCGGGTCCTTCGACAAGATAGCGACCGAGCAATAGCGACTCGTCGCCGGTATCGACATCCACAACCGGTCGATCATCGAGGTACAGACGTTTCCAGACTCCGATACTTCGACGCACGGAGTACGGAAAGCTCAAAGCATGGTCCTCGATACGCCCTGCGACGGCAGGCAATGTGTCGATATAGGCTTTCAGATCCATAACGTCCTCGATCGGCATAAGTGCGTACGAGGTATACGGAAACGACGGGTAATAATGGCGGCCGTCGGGAGCGACGCCACGCTGCATCGCGTTGACGAATTCGAGCATCGACCAGCTACCGATACCGTCTTCGTAGTGCGGCGAAATATTCGGGACGCGAAATAAACCAAATGACGTGTCCAGTTCGAGCCCGCCGCCGAGCCGCAGCTTGTCATCGCCCCTGGCGCGGCGGCCATCGACCAACGACGCGTGACACGAGGCACAACCACCGACCCAGAACATGCGCTCTCCCGCCACGACATCCGGCGTGTGTTCGGGAAGGTCGGAAGAGGATAGCGCCAGCGGGCGCGTCAACCAGAACGCTGCCAGCAACAGGATTGCCGGCAGCGCGATTGCGAGTTTCTTACTCTTCTTCAATCCGGTAGGTATCGTGGCAATTCTTGCAGGCGTTGAACACGGGGCCCAGGGTTGGCCCAGCCTCGTCCAGTGTCGCCGGCGCCGCGTCCTGGGCCGCGGCTATCGCATCGCGCCACTCTACCAGTGCTGCATCGAACCCGGCCCGGTCCTCCCAGATCGCCGGCGCTGCCTCGCCACCTTCGCTGCCTTCCGGGAACAGGCCGCCAAGCTCATCAGCCGCCGCAGCCCAAACCTCGAGCGACTGAGCAACCCGATCGGCATCGTACTCGAGCTCGCCCTGGAGCATCCCGCCGACAGGCTTTGCCGCGTCCCGCACGCCTTCCATCAGCTCGTGCCGTTCGTGCGCCGGATCGTCACCGCCGAGGGCGACCGTTGAAGCCAGGACCGCCGCCAGGATTACTCCGGTCCGTACTGTGAATTTGTGCATGTCTTGCCCCTTGATGTGATAGCCAATAAACCGAATGCCGAAAGATAGAAGATGTGGATTAGCGAATCAATGTGCGGCGAGGTTAGCTGGGCGCGTAGTACGTCGGCGACGCCGGTCCTACCGGCAACCCGATAACAAATGTCCAGACGAAGAAGAATATCGACCACAGGACCAGGAACGTAACGGAGTACGGCAGCATCATCGCAATTAACGTCCCGACGCCGGCCTTGGGCACATACCTGGCGACAAACGCCATGATCAGGCCAAAGTAGCTCATCATTGGCGTGATGATGTTGGTACTCGAATCACCGATGCGGTACGCGGCCTGGATCACCTCGGGCGCATATCCCAGCAGCATGAGCATCGGCACGAAGATCGGCGCCGTCACGGCCCACTGCGCCGATGCCGAACCGAGCATGAGATTGATAAACGCGCACACGAGGATGAACAGGAAGAACAGGACGGGTCCCGTGAAGCCGATGCTCTGCAGAAAATTGGCGCCGGTGACGGCCGTGATCGAGCCGAGGTTGGTCCAGCCGAAAAATTTCACGAACTGCGCCGCGAAAAAGACCAGGGCGATATAGAGTCCGAGCGTGCTCATCGCGTGCGCCATCGCATTGATGACGTCCCGATCGTTGCGGATCGTGCCCACCGCGCGGCCGTAGACGATTCCGACCATCATGAAGTACACGAAGATGATCGCGACGATGCCGCGCAGGAACGGCGACCCTGCGACAGCGCCCGTCTCCTGGTTGCGCAGAATTGCGCCTTCGGGCACGACCAGAATAACGATCAGTCCGGCGAACAGGATGGTCGCCCACAGCGTGTGCCAGAGCCCCCTCTTCTCCTCGGGCGACAGCGGGTCCATGCGATGCTCGTCTTCATCATCGAGACCTTCCGGTGTGCCTTCATACGGGCCGAGCGAGGGTTCCACGATCTTCAGACTGATAAAGCTGCCGACCGCCGTAATCAGGAAGGTACTCGCGATCATGAAGTACCAGTTGGCGCTGACGTCGACCTCATAACCCGGATCGATCAGCCGCGCGGCCTCGGTCGTGATGCCCGATAGCAGCGGGTCGACCGTACCGATGAGCAGGTTGGCGCTGTATCCGCCCGACACACCGGCGAACGCGGCGGCCAGGCCTGCCAGCGGATGCCGCCCGAGCGAGTAGAAGACGACTGCGGCAAGGGGGACGAGGACGACATAGCCCATCTCGGAAGCCGTATTCGACAGCACGCCTGCGAACACGATGAAGACAGTGACCAGGCTTGGCGGCGCCTTGAGCACCATCCCGCGAATGACAGCCGTAAGCCAGCCCGAGCGTTCGGCGACGCCAACGCCGAGCAATGCGACGAGCACGGTGCCGAGCGGCGCGAACTCGACGAAATTGCGGACGAGGTTGAGAACGATCAGCCGCAGCCCTTCGGCGTTCATCAGGCTCACGACCTCGATCAGGCCATTGTCGGCTCTGCCCTTGGCGCCTGCGGGCCGCGGATCGATCACCGCGACGTCGAAATAGCCGAGGATGCCCGACAGCACAACCACGCCCGCCGCGAACAGCGCGAACAACGACACGGGATGTGGCAGCGCATTGCCCAACCATTCGACAACATGCAGGAAGCGGGTTATACGACTGTCGTTCGGCCTGGCCGAGGGTTTTGGGGGCATAGTCTGGGAGTGCCTATCGTTTAGTGCTGAAAAACTGGAGCGGGTGAAGGGAATCGAACCCTCATTCTCAGCTTGGGAAGCTGATGTTCTACCGTTGAACTACACCCGCAAATCGGCTGGCTTTAGGAGATTCTACAGGCAGGCGGTGTTACGAACCATGTTCGAGAATCTGTTGCGAATTTGCAACAGAATAACGTGCGCCGGCCCGGTTCCTGCTGTATTGTAATGAAGTTATGTTCACACCAGCTGCCTCATAAGAAAGGGATGTAAGGGCTGTTGGATGGCGTGAGCATCGAGTCGCCGGTTCGTTGCAGATATGCAACGCCTGGCATTACAACGGAGGGGGTTATGAGCAAATCAATCACACTAGCCGGGGTGACTTCCGCCCTGGTCCTCAGCCTGACTGTGACACCTGCCAATATCGCGCAGGCACAGGAAGCCGAGGAATTGGAAGAAGTGGTCGTTACAGGATCGCGTATCCGGCGCAACCCGCTGGACGAGGCTGTAGCCATCATGGAAATTGGCGCCGGCGATATCGAGAGCACCGGCTTGACGAACCTGGCCGACGCCTTGCAGCAACTGCCAATTTCGGGATCGGCAATCAATTCGCAGTTCAATGTTCCCGGCAACTCGGGCTTCCCACAGGATGGCTCAGGTATCGGTGCTGGCGCGGCGCAGTTGTCTATTCGCAATCTCAGCGCGAAACGTACGCTGGTGCTTGTCGATGGCAAGCGCTGGATCGCGGGCGCATCCGCATCAGGTGTTCCAACCGCGGTTGACCTGAATACAATTCCGGACAACGTCATTCAACGAGTCGAAGTCCTGCAGGACGGCGCATCCGCCATCTACGGATCCGATGCGATCGGCGGCGTAGTCAATATCATCACTAAACAGGAGTTTGAAGGCTTCAGACTGGACGCACAGACTGGTAGCTACATGTCGGAAGGCGACGGTGAATCCGTTGAGTTGGCAGCGCTATTTGGCGCCGGCAACGATACGACGAATATCGTGCTAAGCCTGAGCTACAAGGACGAGGGTGGTATCGAAACATGGGACCGTGCGCGCTCCGCGTACCCGGTACCGGACACGACAAGTTGTGACGTGCCGGGCACACGCTGTTCATCATTTACACCGCAGGCGCGCCTGGTATTCGGACCGAACTTCGGCTTCCAGGACATCACGCTGAACGACGGTGTCCTGAATGATGGCGGTGCGAATATTCCCGTATGGGACCCGAACGATCCGAATGGCGGCGCCGATTTCCACGGGTTTTCAGCCGCTGATCGTTTCAACTACAACGGCCCGGGTTTCAACTTCCTGCGGACACCGAACGAGCGCATCAATTTCTATGCGAACGTCCGCCATGATCTCGCGCCGAATGTCACGCTGTTTGCGCGCGCGTCGTACACGAACCGCTCGTCAGACACCAAGGGCGCACCGGAACCGCTGTGTCTCGGCAATGGCTGCGGAACGCGCATTACCGACAACTTTGTTATTGGCGCGGACAATCCGTACAACTTCACGGGCCTTGAGCTGTCCGTGGCAAACGGCAACCTCGAGTTCTTCGGCCGCAGGCCGCTCGAATCCGGTGGCCGCCTGTTCTTCCAGGACGTCAATACCTACATGATCACGGCGGGCCTCGAAGGCGAATTTAATGCGGCGGATCGCGACTTTTACTGGGATTTGACGGCAGGCTACGGCGACAACCGCGGCTTCCAGGAAAAATACAACTCGCATAATGCCGCCAAGCTGCAGGTTGCGATGGGTCCTCTGTCTGTTTGCCAGGCGACGCCAGGCTGCGTGCCATTTAACTTCTTTGGCGGCCAGGGCGCGGACGGAAATGGTTCGATCACCGAAGAGATGCTCGATTTCGTACGGTACACGCAGCGCGACTTTAGCGAACAAACGCTGAAGAACTACGCGTTTAATATTGGCGGCGAAGTTGCCGAGTTGCCTGGTGGCACGATGGGCTTCGCGGCGGGTCTCGAATATCGCGATCAAGCCGGTTCGTTCCGGCCTGATCCGATTGCGGCAAGCGGCGATACGGCCGGAATTCCGTCGGGACCGACGGATGGCGGCTTCGATGTCACCGAGTTTTATGGTGAACTCAGTATTCCGCTGCTTTCGGACGCCGCATTTGCCGACGCGCTCGAAGTCAATCTGGCGGCACGATCCTCTGACTACAGCACGTCGGGGTCCAAGTCGACCTACAAGGCCAGTGCTTTGTGGCGACCTGTCGATCAGGTGGGCTTCCGCGGTTCGATTTCGACGGGCTTCAGGGCGCCGGGAATCGGTGAACTCTTCGGCGGAGCGGCACGTGAGGACTTCACGTTCCTCGATCCCTGTGCTGACTACGAAGGCACCGAGGGTTCGGGTAACGGAGGCCGTGATACTCCACAGCCTGCTAACATCCAGGCGAATTGCGCCGCGCTTGGCGTTCCTGCGGGTCTGACACAGATCAACCCGCAGCTGTCGGCAGTATCGACCGGCAACGACCAGTTGGAGCCTGAAGAATCGGACAACATCACGTTTGGAATCGTCTACAGCCCTGCATGGTCCGAGGGCCTGGGATGGTCGGACGGCATGACGTTCTCGATCGACTTCTACGATGTCGAGATCACCAATGCTGTACAGGGAATCAGCCCCGGCGATCTCATCGATGCCTGCGTCGAAACCCTCGATCCTGTCTACTGCGATAACACGCCGCGGACAAGTTCGGGCCAGTTGGACACGGTGCAGAACAAGCTGCAGAACATCGGTCTCATTAATGCCTCTGGTTACGACATCGCGTTCAGTTACCTGAGCCCGGAGACGCGCGCCGGTACCTTCACACTGAACATCGATGCGACGCACCTGGCCGAGTACAAGGAAACGACCAACAATCCAGATGGCACGCAGACGGTCAACGATCTGACTGGAACGCATCCGGACGAGACGTTCTTCCGCGCATTCCCCGAGTGGCGTGCGGTGACAGACCTGGGATGGAACAAGAACCGCTTCACAGGTTCGCTGCGGTTCCGCTGGACTGATGAAATGCTTCTCGACAGCGGCAGCACGATGGATTCAGCCATGTTCACTGACTTGCGTCTGAGCTGGAACCCGGACGTCATGAGCGAGGCATTGACGTTCAGCGTTGGCATCAACAATTTGCTTGATGAGGACCCACCAGTATGTGACGCCTGTGGCGTAATTGGTATGAGCCCGGTATCACACGACCTTCCGGGACGTGTTGGTTACCTGCGGGTTACCTATCAGAACTAACGCAGCATTCACAAAAGCAGTAAAACGAACGGCCCCTTTACGGGGCCGTTTTCTCATAATCTTGAAAGGCTAGAAAGTGTAGCCGATTCCAGTCACGACGACCCAGTTGTTCTTATTCGCGCC
>Ga0209456_10000183_pt1 | contig 35530 bp, 36 predicted proteins | sample COG_11_FD_184755 | JGI IMG/M metagenome (GOLD analysis project Ga0209456, IMG submission 184755) | Pelagic marine sediment microbial communities from the LTER site Helgoland, North Sea, for post-phytoplankton bloom and carbon turnover... | ecosystem: Environmental > Aquatic > Marine > Neritic...
CTCCTCGGTCAGGTTCAGGTTGACTCGCGTAGGAGCAATGTAGACCAGACTGTCGCCGTGATCCAGCGCGAGATTATCGTGCGCTTTCTTCTCGAACTCCGCCAGCATCTTGTCGTCGTCGCATTCGACCCACCGTGCAGTAGCGACATTGACCGCCTCGAACTGGCATTCGACGTTGTACTCATGGCGCAGCCGATGCGCGACGACGTCGAACTGCAACGGCCCCACGGCCCCCAGGATCAGGTTGTTATTGCGCAGCGGTTTGAAAAGTTGCGTCGCACCTTCTTCGCAAAGTTGCGCCAGCCCCTTCTGCAGCGCTTTCAGACGTAATGGGTCCTTGAGTACGGCACGGCGAAAAATCTCCGGTGCGAAGTTCGGAATGCCCGTGAAGCGGATTTGCTCGCCCTGCGTAAAGCTGTCTCCGATGTTAATTGTGCCGTGATTGTGTATACCGATGATGTCCCCGGCGTATGCGGTCTCGGCATGCTGGCGGTCAGCCGCCATGAACGTAATCGCCTCGGGTATTTTCATCTCCTTGCCGAGCCGTACGTGCTGCACGCGTATTCCCTTGCGATATTCCCCGGACACAATGCGCATGAATGCAATCCGGTCGCGATGTCCGGGATCCATGTTCGCCTGGATCTTGAATATGAAGCCCGTCAACTTGTCTTCAGTCGGCTCGATATCGCGCTGCTCACTTTCATGCGGCATCGGTGGCGGGGCGTGCGCAACGAACTCGTCGAGCAACTCACGAACACCGAAATTCGAGATGGCCGATCCGAAAAACACAGGCGTCTGCCTGGCCGCAAGATAGTCATCGACAGACAGTTCGGCACTCGCGCCTTTGACGAGTTCAATCTCCTCCCGAAAGCTCTCCGCCGTGTCGCCCAGTACGACTCTCGCCTCTTGCGAATCGAGGCCTTCAATAACACGAATCTCTGCCGCCTTTTCGCGCCCGACCTTGTCGTACACGTAAATACGATCCTGCAGCAGGTGGTAGACACCTTTCAGGGACCGTCCCATACCGATCGGCCAGGTGACGGGTGCACACTGGATCTTCAGCACCGACTCGATCTCATCCAGCAAGTCGATGGGTTCCTGCCCGTCGCGATCGAGCTTGTTGATAAACGTCATGATTGGCGTGTCGCGAAGCCGGCATACCTCCATGAGCTTGATCGTGCGCTTCTCGACGCCCTTGGCACAGTCGATGACCATGAGCGCCGAATCGACCGCGGTCAGCGTTCGGTAGGTATCCTCGGAGAAGTCTTCGTGACCCGGGGTATCCAGCAGATTAACGACGTGGTCGCCGTAGGGAAATTGCATCACCGACGAGGTCACCGAGATGCCTCGCTGTTGCTCGAGAGCCATCCAGTCCGACGTCGCGTGGCGGCTCGCCTTGCGGCCCTTGACCGTACCGGCAAGCTGAATCGCGCCACCGTACAGCAGCAGCTTCTCGGTAAGCGTCGTTTTGCCGGCGTCAGGGTGCGAGATGATCGCAAATGTACGCCGTTTGCTGACTTGTTGTTCGATCTGGGTCATGGGTATCGCCTGGTGGACGACGTTGAATGCAGAAGGCGGCGCAGTCTAGCCGAATCGAGGCGAGCGCGAAACCGCGATGTCAGTTCTCGATGACGAGCTTCTTGGCCAGGACAGCCGCGTCCTCACGGCCCTTGTTGGCCTGATAATAGGACGGGCGGTTCGCGACCTGGTGGAATCCTTTCTTGCGATACAGCGCCAGCGCCGTTTCGTTGGACGGCCGCACCTCGAGGAAGATCTCCCGTACCGAGGCGCCCCGGGCCCTGAACAGCAGTTCATCGAGAATCCGCTCGCCGTAGCCACGCGAGCGATACGCCGGCTCAATGCAAAGATTGAGTATATGCGCCTCGCCAGCCGCAACCGAAAGGATTCCGTAGCCTGCGACCTGCTCTTCGCGAATCAGCACCACGCTCTGGTAGCCCGCCAGCAGGCAATCGCGGAAAACGCCCTGGCTCCACGGAAAATCGTAACTGCGCCGCTCGATATCGGAGACCGCGGCCAGGTCATCGTGTTCCATATCACGGATGCTGGCAGGCGGCTCCGCCATAGGCTTGATCATGCGTTGCGCTCCGCCGCCAGTCGCCTGGCCATGCACAGGTCGCTCCAGGACTTCTGCTTCTGCGACGGACTCCGCAGCAGGTAGGCCGGATGATAGGTCACGACCAGGGGAATTCCGCCCAGCTCGTGCGCGCGGCCTCGCATGCGGCCCACCGGCTCATCACTGCCCAGCAGGTTCTGCGCCGCGATCCTGCCGACCGCGAGAATGATGCGCGGTTGCACGAGCTCGATTTGCCGCTCGAGGTAGTCGCGACAGGCTGCCGATTCTGCAGGCTTGGGATCGCGGTTATTCGGCGGACGGCACTTGAGAATGTTCGCGATAAAGACACTGTCACGACTCTGACCAATGGCCCGTAGCATTTCGTCGAGCAACTTTCCGGCCCGACCCACAAAGGGCTCGCCCCGCCGATCCTCCTCGGCGCCCGGTGCCTCGCCGATGATCAGCCAGTCGGCCGTCGGATTGCCGACACCAAAAACCGTATTGTTGCGCGTCGCAGAGAGTTCGCAACGTGTACAACCTGCGACACAGGCCTTGAGCTCTTCCCAGTTCATCCCATCTGCCGGCTCCACCAGGTCCTCGGCTTCGGCCTCGTGCCTGGGAACCCACACATCGACACCCATCGCCTGCAAATAGGCACGTCGTTGATGTTCGGGATGGTTCATTCGAGAGAGCCGCTACGTCGGGTTAGCGCACTAGTTTGCCACGGCGCAAACCGCATTACACGGTGGTGTTCCTAGGGGTGCGGCACGGTGCCGAGCAGGTCACTACCGGCTGTGACGGCCTGGCCGGTCTTCGCTTTCACCTTGCCCGCGATCGGCATATAGATGTCGGCGAACTTGGCCAGTCGCAGGTACGCGCAACGGTGCCCCTGCCCGACGCGCTCGCCGAAGCCTATGAACGAGCGCGGCGCGAGGCCGAGACGATATCCGCTGAACATCAGGACTACGCTGTCGCCCTCGTCGGTCTTTACCCACAGCGCATTCGCGGGACAGTCCTCGCCGACGCCCTCCACATTCGAATGCAGATCCATGACCTTGCCTTCTACGGGACTGCGTGCCGTGTAGGTGCCGAGGCTGTCAATGCGAATTCGAATACGGTGAGCCTCACCCTGGACGACGCAGCGGTCAGTCTGCTCGATCTCCGTGATCACACCATCCACCGGGCTGACGACGCCGAGCGCCACGGACGGCACCTCGCGACGCGGGTCGCGAAACAGCAGGAAAGCCAGCACGAAGAGAGCACCGGGCAGCAGGGCCAGCCAGGGGTTGCTGTAGCGAATGATGTATACGCCAACGGCGACGATAAGCGCCATCGGCAAGATGCCCTCATGGGCCACAAACGGATTGCGTCGACCTTGCACGCAGGGGTCCTCGTTGCAAACGTGCACGGACCATCCCTCGGTTTCGGCCCGGAGTCAATACGGTTAGAATGCGCGCCTCACTGACTGAAGGTTAGATTTTCAATGCGCTTTTCCCAATTCGGGCTGACGACGCTCAAGGAAGTCCCTGCCGACGCCGAAATCGTCAGCCACAAGCTGATGCTGCGCGCCGGCCTCATTCGCCGGCTCGCGTCGGGCCTTTTCACCTGGATGCCGCTGGGCCTGCGCGTGCTGCGCAAGGTCGAGAAGGTCGTGCGCGAGGAAATGGACCGCGCGGGGGCACTGGAACTGCTGATGCCTGCCGTACAGCCGTCAGAACTCTGGGAAGAATCGGGCCGCTGGGACCAGTACGGCCCGCTGCTCCTGCGCATGCGCGACCGCCACGAGCGCGAGTACTGTTTCGGGCCGACGCACGAGGAGGTGATCACCGATATCGCGCGACGTGAACTCCGCAGCTACAAGCAGCTACCGGTCAATTATTACCAGGTCCAGACCAAGTTCCGGGACGAGATCCGGCCTCGTTTCGGCGTCATGCGCTCGCGCGAATTCATCATGAAGGACGCCTACTCGTTCGATATCGACCACGCCGGACTCGAGGCATCCTATGGGCGCATGCACGACGCCTACTCGGCCATTTTCGAACGCCTTGGTCTGAAATTCCGCATCGTCGATGCCGACAGCGGCGAGATCGGCGGCAGCCGCTCCCAGGAGTTTCACGTACTTGCCGATTCAGGTGAAGACGCGATCGCCTATTGCGACGCCGATGATTACGCGTCGAACATCGAGACGGCTGCGACGATGGCGGCCGACACAGACCGCCCTGCCCCCGTCGCCAAACTCGAGAAGCTTCCGACGCCGGGCGTCAAGACGATTGACGACCTGTGCAAGATGCTCGGGATTACGCCCGCCGAGACCGTAAAAACGTTAATCGTCGAGGGCACCGATAGCCCGGTGGCGCTGATCCTGCGCGGCGACCATGAGCTCAATGCCGTCAAGGCGCAGAAGATACCGGGCGTGGCCTCGCCGCTGACGATGGCCGATAACGCAAGCATCAAGAAGGCGACGGGCAGCGAAGCCGGTTCGCTGGGCCCGGTTGGCATGCAACTTCCCGTGTTTTTCGATCACGCCATCGCGGTGCTCGCCGATTTCAGCTGTGGCGCCAACGAGACGGGCTTCCACTACACGGGCGTCAACTTCGGTCGCGACCTGCCCGAGCCCGAGACCGTCGACCTGCGCAATGTCGTGCCGGGCGACCCCACTCCGGGTGGCAAGGGAACCCTGAGCATCGCGCGCGGAATCGAGGTCGGTCATATCTTTCAGCTCGGCACCAAGTACTCGGAAGCGATGGGCGCGACCGTGCAGGCACCCGACGGCAAGAACCAGGTCATGGAAATGGGCTGCTACGGCATTGGCATCACGCGTATCGTCGGCGCAGCGATCGAGCAGAACCACGACGACAACGGCATTATCTGGCCGGGCCCTCTGGCGCCATTCGACGTAGTGCTGGTGCCGATCAACATGCATCGATCCGACGAGGTACGTGACGCCGCCGAGGCCCTGTACAAGGAACTGACCGAACAGGGGTACGAGGTGCTGTTCGACGATCGCGACGCCCGTCCCGGCGTCAAGTTCGCCGATGCCGAGCTCATCGGTGTCCCGCACCGGCTCGTGATCAGCGACCGTAACCTGGCGGCCGGCGAACTCGAGTATCGTCACCGTCGCGACACCGAATCACGCAATTTGAAACGTGAGGAAGCTCTCAAACTGCTGAAGGAATCCTCTGTAAGCTAGCGATTCTACTAGGGTATCCGGGAGGCTATACTGTTTCCGTGAAGATCTTCCGCCATCATGTCGCTGTCGCCCTGTTCTGCGGCTTTGCATTCGTCACAGCCGCGGCACAACAGGCACCCGACCCCGAGTTACGCGAAACGCTGCGCGTGGCCGCCAGTGAAGCGCCCAGCTTTACCGACCGCTTTGATGCCGAGGTGTGGCTGACGGACATGTCCAGGCGACTGCAGCGCCAGGTGCGGGATCCACAGGAGCGCATCGAGCTACTGACGCTGGTGCACATGGAAGCCAGCCGCGTAGAGCTTCCCCCTGAGCTGATACTCGCGGTCATCGAGGTTGAGAGCAATTTCGATCGATACGCGGTCTCGGTTGCGGGCGCTCTCGGACTCATGCAGATCATGCCCTTCTGGCTCGATGAAATCGGACGACCCAACGACAACCTGCTGCATGCCGATACCAATCTGAGGTACGGCTGCACGATCCTGCGTTTTTATCTCGATAAGGAGGACGGCGACCTCAGGCGCGCGCTGGGCCGCTACAACGGTAGTCTCGGCAAGCGCAAGTACCCCAACAAGGTCATCGACAAGCTCAGCAGGAAGTGGTTCAAGGCCTAGCCGATCCGGAAATCCGGCGGACTATCGAGGTCGGCTTCACTCTCCAGCACATTCGACACCGCCGCCATGGGCGGCCCGTTGCCGAGCCAGGCACACAGTTCCGCGATCGCTTCGGGGGTCCCGCAGGCCAGCACTTCCACGTCACCATCGTCGAGGTTGATCGCATAGCCAGTGATACCCAGCCGCAGCGCTTCCCGCCGGGTGCTGTCACGAAACCAAACGCCCTGCACGCGTCCACTGATCCGGAAGCGACGCGCGATTGACGAGACAGGCTGGTTTATTGTGGTTCTTCCTCTGCCGAACTCTGCTCGGCTGCCTTCAGGGCATCCAATGCCTTCATCTTGGCCTGCTTGGCGTCGTAGCGAGCTCTTGAATACTGGTGTTCGTTGAGCTTTTCTTCCGCACTCTTGAGGTAGTCCTCGGCGGCTTTGAGGTGAAAAGCGGCGTACTCGGCGGCTCCCGCCTCCCTGGCAACCGCTATCGCCTGGCGGGCGTCGCTCATTTCCTGCACGGGCGGCGCGGTCTCACAGCCTGCGGCGAATAGCAGTACCCCCAGTAGAAAAGCCTGGCGGAGTAATTTGAGCAAGGATGTTTGCACGTCTTATTCTTATTATGGGAAACCGTACAACGCTACCAACCACACCCGGCCTCGTCAAGCCGGTGCAAGAGCGCTGACGGGCCTGCCGGAGCCTGCTAGAGTGCGCCATGTTTGCAGTTCCAAGCCCCATGAGGAGCCCCATGGCCATCAAGATTTACCACAATCCACGCTGCTCCAAGTCGCGGAAAACCCTGGAGATAATTCAAGCGGCCGGCATCGATCCCGAAGTCGTCCTGTACTTGAAGGACACGCCCACTGCCGCGGCCATCGTCGAGTTGGCCGGCAAGCTCAGCGTACCGGTTGCCGACCTCCTGAGGCGTGGCGAAAGTGAATTCAAGGACGCGACCGACTTGCCGGACCTCAGCGATGATGCGGCGCTCGCAGCCTGGCTCGTCGACCATCCGATAGTCCTCGAACGGCCTATCGTCGTCGATGGCGACAAAGCTGTCATCGGGCGGCCGCCGGAAAACGTTGAAGCTTTGCTGGACTGATGGCCGACATCCTCGTTCTTTATCACTCGCGTAACGGGGCCACCGAGTCACTGGCACGCGAAGTGTGCCGAGGCGTCGATTCGGTCGACGGCATGAGTGCACGACTGCGCACCGTGCCGCAGGTGTCCGCCGTCAGCGAAGCGACAGAAAGCGACGTGCCGAAATCGGGACCGCCGTTCGCCACGCCGAACGACCTGCATGAGTGCGCCGGGGTCGTCATGGGCAGCCCCACTCATTTCGGCAACATGTCGGCATCGCTGAAGCATTTCATTGACGGCACGGTCGGCGAGTGGTTCAAGGGCGCACTGGAAGGCAAGCCAGCCGGCGTTTTTGCCTCCACGTCCTCCCTGCACGGCGGCCAGGAAACAACGCTAATGAGCATGGCATTGCCGTTACTGCATCACGGTATGCTGCTGGTCGGCATCCCGTACACGGAGGATGCGCTGTCGACGACGACAACGGGCGGAACACCCTACGGCGCGACCCATGTCTCGTGGAGCCAAAGCCCGGATGTGCTCTCCGACGAGGAAAAGGACCTGGCGCGAATCCTGGGCAGGCGCGTCGCTACAGTTGCAAAGCGTCTCGCACAAACGGAATCGTGAGACGCCGTTGCGCGCGCAGGGACTCCAGGTCCAGCTTGTCCAGCACGTCGAACAGACTCGCCATGTCGCGCTTGCTGCGCTTCAACAGGTAGCGCGCAGTCTCGCCTGGCAATTCGAGGCCGCGGTGTCGCGCGCGCAACTGAAGAGCGGCGACCCTTTGCTCGTCGTCAAGCGAGCGCAAATGGAAAATCGGCAAGCGTGACAAGCGGCTGCGGAGATCCTCGAGTTGAAACGCGCTCTCGCGAGGTGCGCTGCGCGCCGAAACCACGAGCTGGCCGCCGGCGTCCACGATCTGGTTGCAGAGATCGAACAGGGCTGCTTCCCAATCGGCATCACCCGCCACGGCGTCAACGTCGTCGATACAGATGATCTGGCGCCCCGCCAGCCCGTCCAGAATGGCGGGACCCGCACCGACAAACATAGCCAGCGGCACATAGACCGAGCAGTCTCCGGCCCGGTCACATGTGGCCTGAAGCAGATGTGTCCTGCCCGTGGCCGGCGCTCCCCACAGCCAGCAGCCATGCCCACCATGGCCCGCAGCGATCTCGGCCAGCGTGGCAACAAGGATCTCGTTGCCGAGCGCGAGAAAACTGTCGAACACGGCGTGGTCCGCAAGGCGCAATGGCAGGACGAGCTGGTTCATTCGGGCTCGATTATCTTCAGCACTTCGGGGTTTTCTTTCAGGTAGCGGTGGTAGGCGAATCGCACCAGCACTGACAATACCGCTGCCGCCGGCAGCGCAAGGAGTATGCCGAAGAAACCGAACAACTGACCACCGGCAGCCACGGCAAAAATAACGATGACCGGATGCAGGCCGATGCGGTCGCCGACCAGCTTCGGCGTCAGAATCGACCCCTCGATGACCTGCGCGATGGAGAACGTCGCCGCGACCCCGACGAGTTGCCACAGCGGCTCGGGCTCGAGTGCGACGGTCAGCCCGGCGAGCGCAATACCGAACACCAGGCCCAGGTACGGCACGAAACTGACCAGACCGGCCACCACGCCGATAGCGACGGCGTACTTCACGCCAACGAGACTGAGCCCCAGCGTGTAGAGGGTTGCCAGCGCGGCCATGACGAGGATCTGGCCGCGCAGGAAAGCGCCCAGCACGTCGTCTGTCTCGCGCGCAAGCTGGAACACGGTCTCACGCTGGCTTTCCGGCACCAGTGCACCGAGGTGTGCCACCAGCGAATCCCAGTCGCGCAGCATGTAAAACGTCAGTATGGGGATCAGGAACAGGCTCAGAACGGCCGCGGCCAACGCGCCGCCGGACTTGCTGACAGACATCAGGATCTTGCCGCTCCAGCTTCCGAACAGGTCACTGTAGTTCGCCAGGAATGCGCCAAAACCGATATTTTCCCCGGCCTCGGCGCCAACCCACTGCATGACCGTCGGCAGCCACACCTGCTCCACCTGCCTGGCAATATCGGGTAAGGCCTCGAACAGGGCCGCAACCTGGCTCCTGATCAGGGGCCCGACGAGCAATACCAGCAATGCCAGCACGAGAAAGGTCAGCAGGAACACCGCGATGACGGCCACCGAGCGCGGCAGCTTGATTTTTTGCAGCCGATCGGCGAGCGGATCACCGAGGTACGCGAGCAGCGCGGCCGCGACGAAGGGCGTCAAGACGGGTGCAAGCAGATAGAACAACCAGCCAGTAAGGACGACGGCAATGAGCCAGTTGATCCTGAGATCCGTCTTCACATTCATCCGCCTGCTCGTGCTCGCCTTGACCACGACCAGACGTAGTCAACGCCACTGATCACAACCGTCACGAGAACCGCTGCGCCAAGAACCGTTATCGTGATGTCATCGGGCCAGCCGAAGCCTGCGCGACTGAGCACGAATAGCAGGAACAGCAACTCGAGGACCGTATTCAGTTTGCTGATCCTGGTCGGCTCGCCCTGCACGGGTTTCACGAGAAAATTATACGCGGTCGCGCCGCCGATAATGATGACATCGCGCGAAATGACGACGGCCGCCAGCCAGACCGGTATGTGCTGCGTGTACGCAAGTATGATAAAGGTGCCTGCAACCAGCAGCTTGTCGGCGACCGGATCCACCAACGCGCCAAAGCGCGTATGCCAGTTATAGCGTTTCGCGAGGTACCCATCGATGCCATCGGAGAACCCGGCCACGAAGAACAACGCAAGGGCCCATGCGAAGCGCTCCTCGAATATGAACAATAGTATCGGTACGACGAGAGCGATGCGCATCAGGGAGATCGCGTTGGGTAACCATCGTAGTGACATTGCGTGCAATCTCAGGGGTTGAAATAAAACTCGAGCGTAGAGGCCGGTTCGATCTCACCGAAGTCGGAGAGCAGTTCCTGCTCGATCAGGCCATTGAAACGTAATGCGCGGCGCAGGCGCTCGGCGCCTCCGCGCACATCGACGCGGTAAGTCACCCGGTCCCCGGCAACTTGCGTAACCATGAATGCTTCGATAAGGCTGACGCCAGCCAACAGGTTCTGCAGCCCGCCATACGTCTCCACGGACACGATGCCCGACACGGTCAGGGCCACGGACTCGATCGGCGCGTTGCCGCCCACGGCGAACTCGGCTGACAGCAGTTCGGCGACCTGGGCCACGACGGCTTCGGGCGGGCCGTTCCAGCCGCGCTGCTCACCGCCGAAATAATAGCTCCAGTTTTCGCGGCGGCTCGACGACGGCCTGATGCGGCCGATCAGCACCGAATTCGCATCGTAGCGCTCCGAGGCATCGAGGATACGCTCATCGAATCCGCCCCAGATGTCGCTGAACGTGACACTCTGAAGGTCGATCGTATCGAGCAGAGGAAATACCAAAGGCAGGCCGCGACGCTCGGCGATTTCAAGGATGCGTTCGCGCAACAGCTTGTTGCGATCGATCGATCGTGCTTCGGCATCGGTGCGTTCCGGATCGTCCGAACCGATGATCTCGCGGCTGCCCTGCCCCCAGTCCACCGCCAGCCACACAAGCGTCAGCGGCCGGTCAGCGCCCCAAACGGTCTGCCCGGCGCCGCGCAGCACCCGCTCGATCGCCTCGCCATCGAACGACACCCAGAGCGAGTCTTCTTCGCCCGGGCGGAACTGCACGACGTAGGCCGAAGGCTTGGGAAACAAGGCGTCGATCGTCTCCTGGTCGCTGCCCAGTTCCGAACCCGATACTCGCAGCAGTACCTCGACGAGTGCCAGTTTGTACGCATCCGCGCGCGGATTCTGCGCCTCCTGGTCTAGCGGCACCTCGGCCGTGTACAGGGTCGGCACCTCGACTGCTGGTGCCGCCGCCGGCAGCGTTATGCCCGCCGCCAGTATCAGCAGCGCACAATAAAGAAATTGAGTATTTCGCAAGGATGGTTTCCCCGTTAGGCCCTAAGCTCTATTATATCGCCCTCGCAGAGTATGCCACTCCATAATGACCAATAAACCACTTACGTATAAAGATGCCGGCGTCGATATCGACGCGGGCAATGAACTCGTCGAACGTATCAAGCCGCTCGTCAAACGAACGCAGCGGCCCGAAGTACTCGCCGGCATCGGCGGCTTCGGCGGGCTTTTTGCCCTGCCTCCCGGCCGTTACCGCGAACCCGTGCTCGTATCTGGAACCGACGGTGTAGGCACCAAGCTCATGCTGGCACAGCAATCGGAGCAGCACGACACGATCGGCATCGACCTCGTTGCCATGTGCGTCAACGACGTGCTCGTGCAGGGCGCCGAACCGCTGTTTTTTCTCGACTATTTCGCCTGCGGCAAGCTCGACACGGGCGTGGCCGCGGACGTCGTCGCCGGAATCGCCGAAGGCTGCCTGCAGGCCGGGGCCGCCCTCGTTGGCGGCGAAACGGCCGAGATGCCGGACATGTACGGCGATGGGGAATACGATCTTGCCGGCTTCTGCGTCGGCGCCGTCGAACGCAGCGAGATGATCGATGGAAGCGCAATCAGCGAGGGCGATGCCCTGATCGCGATCGCCTCGAGCGGACCGCATTCCAACGGTTACTCCCTGATCCGCAAGGTGCTGGAACGTGCCGGCGACACGTCGATTGACGGAGAGCCTGCCGTAACACGCTTGCTCGCGCCGACGCGCATTTACGTCAAACCGATCCTGGCGCTGATGGAGTCGACCGGGATCAAGGGGCTGGCCCACATCACGGGGGGCGGCATTACCGAGAATGTACCGCGCATCCTGCACGGCGAATTCGACGCGGAAATCGACACAACGACGTGGCAGCAGGGCGCCGTGTTCGACTTCCTGGCCGAGCACGGCAACATCGAGACCGATGAGATGCGGCGTACATTCAATTGTGGTGTCGGCATGGTCGTCGTGGTCAGTGACAGCGATGCCGATCAGGCCATTAGTGTGCTGAGCGATCAGGGCGAAACCGCATGGCGCATCGGCCGCATCGTGCCCGGCAGCCGGGAAACGCGATACGTCTGATGGCAGAGCGCTGCAAAACGGCCATCCTGATTTCCGGATCCGGCACCAACCTGCAATCGTTTATCGACCGCGTAGCGGCCGGCGACCTGGCGTTGGACCTGTGCGTCGTCTTCAGCAACAGACCGGATGCCTATGGCCTCGTGCGGGCCGAAAAAGCCGGCATCCCCACGGCCTGCGTCGAGCACGCCGACTATCCCGATCGCGAGTCCTTCGACCGCGCCGTCATAGACGAACTCGATCGCTGTCGACCCGAGCTACTCGTGCTCGCCGGTTTCATGCGGATACTGAGCCCGGTATTCGTGAACCACTACGAAGGCAGGATCCTCAACATTCATCCTGCCCTGTTGCCCAGGTACCCGGGCCTGAATACGCACCAGCGGGTGCTGGACGCGGGCGATGAGTGGCACGGCAGCACCGTGCATTTCGTCACCGAGGAACTCGATGGCGGGCCGCGCATTCTGCAAGGCCGCCTGCGTGTCGATCCGTCGGAATCAGCAGACGAGTTGCAACATCGCGTGCAGGCCGTCGAACACCAGATATATCCCGAGGCCGCAGGCCTCGTCGGTTCGGGACGCGTGCAGTTTCGCGACGGCCAGGCGTGGATCGACGGGGCAATTGCCGACGAGCCAATCGTTCGGACTTATGACTGAAGGTTGTTGAATCCGAGCTATGTGGTCGTTGAGCGGCTGCTAACCGGCCGAAACCAGAAGCTCTAGTGATAGACTGGCAGCTGCTGACCCTTATCGGTCACTCACGAATAACGCGACGTTGGAGGGATACTGGTGAAAATTGAATCATCATGGGTCTTCGACTGTAGTCCGGAGGATATATTTCCTCACTTTTTCTTTGCTCGCATGGACGATTCATATCCTCTTGCGTTCCGACTGGGTATTCCGAAACCACTGAGCTGCAAGGTCCTCGAGGGCAAACCTCAAGTAGGCAATACGCGCCAGTGCACGACCGACAAAGGATACATACGGCAAGAGATCGTCGAACTCATCCAAGACAGAAGACTTGTGTACGAGATGCGGGAAACAGATGTCTGGTGCCGAAATTGGGTTTCGTTCCTTCAGGATACGTTCTTGCTTGAACCGATCGCAGAATCCAGGACTCGCGTTCAAAGAATTACGGAGTTCAAGGGTGTTGCATCTATCCCCGTTCTAAGTACCTTGGCACTGTGGTTCTCGCTAATGCAAGCGCACCGATACGCTGCAAAGAACTGGCGCAGACTGGCTGAGGACAAGAAACAGCAACGCTTAATCTCTACCGCCACGTAGTAGCGTCGAGGCCGGCTACTCTTCCCTGTACTAACCCAGCCGTTGGCATCGAGCGGAGCCGATCGTCCGCTTCGGTGCCGAAGGCGGCCACCTGGACGGCTGCTTTAGACACAGAATGACGGACCAATACGGACTGCGAAGCTAAACTGTCGCGCCAAGCCAAGGCGGAATATAGAGCCGCTTTAATGCCATCGCGTCTCAGATCTGGCAGGAGCCGGTAATCGAGCATAGCCGGCTCCTGCGAAGTTCTTCGTGCGCAGTCTCACTCGACTATTTCTGATCAATCCGAACGATCTCGAACTCAGTGTCCGGAGGACAACCGAGCGTAGGGAAGCAGGCGTCGAAACGTGCATTCACTACATACAACCAGGGTCCAAACAGGTCAGCCGTGGACGGCACAAATGGAATAAAAGGATCGTCATGGGTAAGGACTCGCGTCAACGTCGCAGCAGAATAGTCCGGACTCAGCCTAAAGACAGAGATCTGGTTACCCTCGAAGATTCCGGGGAGGAAGTTCTGAACCACGTATAACGTCTTGCCCCTGAGAACCAAACCGTCGCCAGCCGGTACGCTAACCCCACCGAGGTCAATGTTGGTCGCATACCCGGTGCTGGGATCCACCTTATAGAGGAGGCCTGTCACGTAGTTAACGACGATAAGCGTGCGACCATTGGGTGTGGCCACGATCCCGTTCGCATTGATCAACATTGGCCCCGTCCAGGGCGTCCAGTCACCGCCTAACACGAGTGTTTCCACGACGCCTGACGGCGTGCCTTCTGAAGTCAACGAGACTTTGTAGATACGTGATAAGAACGAATTCGTGAAATAGGCTGCGTCTCGCGTCACGACGACATCATTAATCCATACTTGGAAGGGGTCAGAGGGATTAAAGTGGACAAAGTGGAATTGATCAACTAGAACACCCGTTTCTGTGTCGTAGACTCGTCCGTCACCGTAAAGACCGCCTGCAACAAACAGGTAGCCGCTGCGCTCGTCAAAATCGAGCCCGACTGCTATTGGAAAAGGCATTTCCGGGTTGCTCGGCGCGCCCGGTACGAGCGCGCTTACTGCGCCAGTCCTCAAATCGACCTGGTAGATGCCGCCGCCATTCAACGAGCCGACATAGGCGGTATGGCCGTTGCCCAGGGTTATTCCCTCGGGTTGGAAGCCGAAGCCGCCTTGCAGCTTTGGCAGCGGGATGGTCTCCGGAAAGCTCTGCGCAGTTGCCGAGGTCCAGGCTCCGAAGGAAATGATCAGGGTAAGCACCAGGCAAGCGCGGTCAGAGATGAAGCATCTGTTCATGTTCTTCTCCTTTCACTTATTAGAAGCGTTTTGGCAACAGCAGTACAAATGACCGCTGCCGCCCCGCACCAATATCGTATAAGGGGTCTCGCGTCGAAGCATGACGGTTTGGTGACGGGCAGGTGACGGTATCGGGACAGCGCCCTTTCCAGTGCATCGACCTTTCGGTAATCCGCATGGTATTCAGCTGCCAGAGCCGTAGAATAGAAGGCAAAGGAACAACATCCTGTGTACCGCTTTGATAATTTTTTGGCCGACCCGGAGACGTGGAAACTTTCACGGGATGGGCAAGAAATTCATCTTGAGCCGGTCGTACTGAAGCTCCTCATCTACCTGATCCAGAACCGTGAGCGGCTCGTGACGCGGCATGAGCTGATGGACACCGTCTGGGGTGACACGGTGATCAGCGAATCTGCGCTCACCAAGGCCGTAGCCCGGTTACGCAAGGCGCTGGGCGATGACTCTGCCACCCACCGCTACCTGGAAACGGTGCGTTCACGGGGCTATCGCTTCGTCGCCAATGTCGAGGAGATCGAGGGCCTGAATCAGCCCGCCCTGCCTCCCGGGAAGACCCGTGCAACAACCGCGCGCCGCGCCATGATGGCGGGCGCCGCCGTGATCGTCGTGCTGATTATCCTGGCCGTCTCATGGTTCCGTGCGCCTCCGCACGAGACGCCGCAAGAGGAAGTCATCCGATCGCTCGCCGTGCTTCCGCTGAAAAACCTGACTGGCGACCCTGAGCAAAACTATTACGTCGACGGTCTCCAGGACATCCTGATCACGGAACTCTCGCAGATTCGAGGTTTGCGGGTGACGTCCCGGCAGTCGACGATCCGCTACCGGAACAGCGAATTGCCCACAACCGATATCGCGGGGGAACTGGGAGTGGACGCGATCGTCGAAGGCAGCCTGTTGAGGGAAGGCAACAGGATCGAAGTGACTGTCCAGTTGATAGACGGCCGGAGCGACGATCATCTTTGGGCGGAGCGGTATACCCGAGAGACTCCCCACGTTTTCAACCTGATTTTGGAGGTAGCAAATACCATCGACGCTGAGATCACTACCAAGGCGCCGCAGGAGAGCGACCGACTGACGCACGACCGGATGGGCCCGGTCGACTCGCGCGCCATCGATGCCTATGCGCTCGGCATTGCGCATCTCGATCGGTTTACCAGGGATGGAATACGCACCGCAATCAACCAGTTCCAGGCGGCGGTCGCGATCGAGCCGAAGTTCGCGCTGGCCTGGGGCCAACTGGCGGTGGCGCATGCAATGCACGCTCTATTTGGTTTTACCGAGCCAAGTGAATCCATTGAAAAGTGGCAGGCCGCTGCGTTGCAGGCAATCGAAGCGGACGACCAGGTTGCCATCGGTCACTCTGCGCTCGGCTGGGCACGCATGTATACGGGGGACTTTGATGGTGCCTGCAAATCGTTCGCGGAAGCATTGCGCCTCGACTCGTCGGCCCCCTATGCGATGCATGGCGACGCCGACTGCCTGATGCTAGACGGGCGTGTGGACGAAAGCGTCTCCCGCATTCGCGAAATCCTGTTAGTCAGTCCGTTCCACGCCATGCACAATTTGCCGTTGTGTTCCCATCTGTTCATGGCGCGCCGCTTTGACGAGGCCATCACCGCGGCGAAGGACGTGCAAGCGCGGAATCTTCAGTTATCGATGCACTGGTTTCTTGCGATGGTTTACTGGCAGCAGGGCCGCTTCGATGAGGCGCTGGAGGAGGAGCGACTGGAGTTCGAACAGCGGGGCGACACTGTCCTTTTTGCGGCCCTCGAAGAGGGCATTGACGCCGCTGGACCGGCCGGCGCCATGCGTTTCATGGCCGAGGCATTGGTTGATCGGACGCACGAATCCTACGTGAATCCGTTCTTTATCGGGGAGGCCTTCGCCCGCGCCGAAATGGTCGACGAAGCTCTGCACTGGTTGGATCAGGCCGTTGGGCATGGCTCGTACAATATGACCTATCTTGCCTTCTGGCCCCCTTTCGACGTCTTGCGTGGCGATCCGCGGTACCAGGATCTGCTGGAGCGCGTATACGGCGAGAGGGCTCAGGAAATCCGGCGGGTCACTAGTGCGCATCGCGCTCTAGATCAATGAGTCGATGAAGAGCGTCTGCTTCTGGCCGTTAGCAGCCAGTAGGAATCGCCGAAAATCAGATACCTGAACGTCCGCGTCGTAAGAAAGCAGACAAGAGACCGCGACTGGGAGAATCTCGTGATATTGCCCAGAAATAGGACCAACTTACATGCATAAGTTATTGATTTTAAAATTCTTTATATCGCATAATCTTATATAATTGCAGTCTCGCCCCGCACCACAAGGACGTTTCATGAGCACTGCAATCTCCAACGAGTCCCACCTGGTTCCGATCGACCAACTCGACGAAGCCATCGTCAATCTCGCCTCGCGCATCAACCAAGGCACCTACGAATTACTCGTGCTCGTTCGCCAGTTTGACGAACGCGTTGGTTGGTTGAAGTGGGGATTCGAAAGTTGCGCCGATTGGCTCCACTGGCGCTGTGACTTCAGCCTGTGCACGGCCAGGGAAAAAGTGCGGGTCGCGCATGCATTGAAAACCCAGCCGTGCGTTGCGTCGGCCTTTGCTTCAGGTACGTTGTCGTATTCCAAGGCACGCTTGCTGACCCGCGTGGTGACACCTGCGAATGAAAATCAACTGGTGCGTTTCGCGGAAAAGACAACGACCGCCAGGGTCGCGGCACGCTGTATCGAATTACGTTACGGAACCATCGAGTCGGTCGACGAGACGAATAGAGCTCACGCTACACGGTCACTGCGCATATACCGCGACCGGGAGCGCGGAGTCATGACATTTACGATAGAACTGCCTGTCGAGACCGGCGAGTTGCTCGAAAAGGCCATCGGTCGTGCGAGGGATGCGACGGCATGTGAGACACCGGAACTTGTCGATGACCGCTGGTCGGCCCAGCAGGCCGATGGGATCGTCGCCATGGCAAACGCATACCTTGCGGGAAACGGCGATAAGAACGCGGCTACCGCTGACAATTACACGGTCACAGTGCACGTCGACCAGTCGGCACTCGCGAACGGCGCAGGTCGTTCCGGCCTGCCCCTGGAGTCCGTCAAACGCCTCTGCTGTGACGGCGACGCGGTAGTCATCGTCGAGGACGATACAGGCGAACCTCTAAGCGTCGGTCGCAAGACAAGGACGGTACCAACGGCCATCAAGAGAGCGCTCGAAGCCAGGGACCGGGGCTGCTCGTTTCCCGGCTGCAAGAACAAGCGCTTCGTCGATGCACACCACGTCCAGCACTGGTCTGCAGGCGGCGAAACGAGTATCGACAACCTGATGCTGCTTTGTTCGCGACATCACCGGCTCGTCCACGAAGGTGGCTACCGTATCGAGCGGGACTATCAGGACCGCTGGTTCTTCAAGCGCCCCGACGGCCTCGCCGTTCCGGCCTGCGGCTACCGCGCCGGCGATATGGTCGATGACGGTATCGAGGAGTTTTCCGATGCGCTCAACAATCCGCCACGTGGCGGATCGAGTATGAATCAGGCTTTCGGCAAGGTGACCCCGGTCTGACCCTGGTACTTACCACCGCGATCCTTGTAGGAGGTTTCGCAGGCTTCGTCAGATTCCAGGAACAGCATCTGGGCAACACCTTCGTTGGCATAGATCTTCGCGGGTAGTGGCGTCGTGTTGGAAAACTCGAGGGTCACGTGCCCTTCCCACTCGGGCTCGAGTGGCGTCACGTTGACGATGATGCCGCAGCGCGCGTAGGTGGACTTGCCGAGGCAGATCGTCAGGACCGTGCGCGGAATCCGGAAAAACTCGACGGTACGCGCCAACGCGAACGAGTTCGGCGGAATCACGCAGACGTCGCTCTGCAAGTCCACGAAACTGGTCTCGTCAAAGCCCTTCGGGTCGACAATGGCCGAATTGATGTTCGTGAAGATCTTGAATTCGTCGGAACAGCGCACGTCATAGCCGTAGCTCGAGGTGCCATAGCTGACGATGCGACCACCACTGCTTTCGCGGACCTGGCCTGGCTCGAACGGCTCGATCATGCCGTGCTGTTCGGCCATTTGCCGAATCCAGCGGTCTGATTTGATGCTCATTCCCCTGCCTCTACGACGATATTGCCGAACTTGGAGCTATGGTCGGCTCGCTGGGCGGCCAGGGCTGCGCCGATATTCCAGGCCGTTTCCCGGTAGTCACTCGCAATCACGGAATCGGGTTCGGCGATCACGGTCGGCCGGCCGGAGTCCGTCTGCTCGCGGATACGGGCATCGAGGGGCAGCCGACCGAGCAAGCGAACGCCGAAGTCCTCGATCATCTTGTCGGCGCCACCCGCGCCAAAAATGGGATCCTCGTGCCCGCACGCGGAACACACGTGAGTGGCCATGTTCTCAACGACGCCAAGCACCGGAATCGATACTTTGCGGAACATGGCGAGACCCTTGCGCGCGTCGAGTGTCGCGATATTCTGTGGCGTCGTGACGATGACGGTTCCGGCCACGGGGATCTGCTGCGCCAGCGTCAGCTGAATATCTCCGGTTCCCGGCGGCATATCGACGATCAGGTAGTCGAGGTCCTGCCACTGCGTCTGGTTCGCGAGCTGGCTCAGCGCCGAAGTGACCATCGGGCCACGCCAGACCATCGGCTGATCCGGGTCCACGAGCGCGCCGATCGACATGACCTGCAGGCCATGCGCCTTGAGCGGCAGCATCGTCTTGCCGTCTTCGCTGACGGGCTGTTCTCCGACGATACCCATCATGTGCGGCTGGCTGGGACCGTAGATGTCAGCATCGAGGATTCCAACCGAGGCGCCCTCGCCCGACAGTGCCAGTGCGATGTTGGCGGAGACAGTCGACTTGCCCACGCCGCCTTTGCCCGACGCGATCGCGATGATGTTTTTCACACCCGGAATCGGCTTGAGATTGTGCTGCACGCCGTGCCGGACGATCCTGGTGTCCAGCTCGATTTGCACCTCGTCCGCGCCCATCTCGGTGGATATAGCCTCCGACAGTTGCCGCTCGATGGCCGGATGCGCGTTCAGGCACGGGAAACCCAGTTCGACCCGGGCTTTGACGCTGCCTCCTGACACTGCCACCTCGCGGATCCGGGCGACTTCACCCAGAGGCTGCCCGACCACCGATAATTCGATGGAATTTAGGTACTTGCTCACATCTGATTCTGATGACACCGTCACACTTCGTACGCTCGCATTAGGTAAAATTCGATTAAGTAGTACCGGCTGACGCCGGATTTTGCGGGCACATTGTAAATCCCGTTGATCGCTGAAAGCCAGCATTGGCGGGCAATGTGCGGGGTCTGATGTGGCATAATGCCGCGTTGGGGACTAGCGGAACCTGCGAATGGGTTGCCTCAAAGGGGCACCGCGCGCACCGCTTTGCTTGGGCAAGAGCGACAACGAATTGGCGTTACGTAGTTTTTCAACGAGAAATACGACGATCCACGGCTTGCGGCTTTGCTGCAAGACCGGCGCATCCTGCCGCCCGGACGGTCTGTTGCCGTGAGTTTCCTCGCCTCGTTTCGTTCAGACCAGATCCTCACCCAGCTCGTGGCGGAGCCCGATCCGTCATCTGCATCCGCGCGCAAGCTCGTCGACAAGCTCAAGAAAGCCGGCAGCAAAGCCGTACCCAAGATCATCGATGCGCTGGCCCTGTCCGACAAGACCCACACGATGGTGCTCGTCGACATCCTCGGCGACCTCGTCGATGACAAGAACCTAGAAATGTACCGGGAAGGTCTCGCCGACGGTAACGAACGCGTTGTCTCAGGCACGGCCTGGGCGCTTTCCAGCAGCACCGTCTATGACCCCAACAGGCTGCTCGATTTCTTCGACGACGACGAGGTCTCCAAGCCCGCGCTGATCGAGGTGCTGCGCGTACACAAACAGGACCTCAGCGTCCACGAGCTGCTGCGGCGTGCCTACGAGTGCGATGCCAAGGAAAAGGCCGCTATTTTCAAGATCATCGAGGAGGTCATCAAGCCGGACATGGTGCCCGACCTGATCGCGCGCATGGGCGGCAAGGACCCGATGATCAAGATCCACCTGATGAACCTGCTGACGCGCTTCGACAAACCCGAGATCGACGATGCGCTGGAGATGCAGCTCAAGGACCCGAACAAGATGGTCCGCAGCGCTGCCCTCGCGGCGCTGGCATCGCGCAGCGGCAAGGTCAACGTCGAGAGGGTGGCCCTGATGTTGCTGGATCCGGACCTCGACGTGCAGAGCAAGGCTGTCGACGTGCTGATCAGGATCAAGCACCCGGACACCATCGGGTACCTGGTGCCCGCGTTGAAAGATGAGTCCGAGTACGCGCGCCGTGCGGCCGTCGAGGTACTCAACGAACTCGCCGACGTCAATTCGGTCAAGAACCTGCTCGAGGCAATCAAGGATGACGACTGGTGGGTGCGCTCCAGGGCCGGCGATGCGCTCGCGGAAATCGGTGGGCCAAGGGTCGTCGATTCGGTCGTCAATCTCATCAGCGACGAGGACGAAGAGATCCGGCGTACGGCCATCGAGATTCTCAATACGACGAAGGACGGTCGTGCCGTAGACCACCTGATCAAGGCGACTGACGATACAGACTGGTGGGTGCGCGAACGCGCAGTCGACGCCCTTTCGAAGATTGGCGATACGAAGGCGCTGCCAAAACTCGAGTCGATGCTCGGCAAGGACAGCAAGACGGACACCGTGGTCATCCGCGCGCTCGGCAAACTCGGAACTCACCAGCACATTTCGAAGATTGTGCCTTTGCTGCAACGCCCCGAACGCGAAATCCAGGTCGAAGCCATCAAAGCGCTTTCCCTGCTTTCCGACGACACCACCGCAGACACGATCCGCAACCTGTTGAGGAAAATCAAGCAATCGGAGGATGCGACGATCATCAACGCGGCTGACAAGGCCCTGAAGGACCTGGAGGCGCGCTATTCCGAGACCGTCCTGGAAGAGAACGTGCGCGCGGAGAAGATCGCGGCGCATACCAAGACCTTGCTGCTTGAAGACGACGACCTCGACAAGCTGCTGCAGGCACAGGCAAACGAGATCGCCGAGGCCGCCAAACCCGAGGAGCCCGATGCGCCGGAGGCGTCGGCCGCACCGACCGCGCCGGCCGTGCTGGACATTGCCAAGCTAAACCCCGGCGACGTTATCGACGGCCGCTACAAGTACATCGAGAAGATCGGTAAGGGTGCGTTCGGCACGGTACTGCTGATGGAGGACGAAGTCGTCGACGAGCAGTTGATCCTCAAGTTCCTGAACCCCAACGTATCCTCCGACGAGGAGATGATGAAGCGTTTCGTTCACGAGCTACGCTACTCGCGAAAGATCACGCACCGCAATGTCATCCGAATCTACGACTTCCTGAACCTGCAGGGATGCTACGCCATCTCGATGGAGTACTTCCCCTCACACACCTTGTCCGGCGAGATTCCGGACAACAAGCCGATGACGGTCGAAAATGTACTGCGCTATTCGCGCGATATTGCGACTGGAATGACCGTGGCTCACCAGGCCGGCGTCATTCACCGCGACCTCAAGCCCGCCAACATCCTCATCAATGAAGAGGGACTCCTGAAGATCGTGGACTTTGGCGTTGCGGCGGCCGCCAGCAGCGGCGACACCCAGCTCACGAAGACCGGCTACGTGATCGGTTCGCCGAAGTACATGGCGCCCGAGCAGATTCTCGGCAAGAAAGTCGACCAGACTGCCGATATTTACAGCGTCGGCGTCATCATGTATGAAATGGCTACGGGCTTTCCGCCGTACAGCAAGGGCGATCATATGTCGGTGATGTACCAGCACGTGCAGGGCAAAGCCATGGCCTGCCAGGAAGTTAATGCCGACATTCCGGACGAGCTGGCGGAAGTCATCGAGAAGGCCATGTCCGTGGATAAGACCAAGCGCTTCCAGTCGATGGAGGAACTGACTGAAGCACTCGACAATGTCAGTCTCTGAGATCGGTTATGGCACGAATTGATGCATTCCTGAAACTGGGTCTGGCGCAAGGATGCTCAGACGTGCACCTCGCCGTCGGCGTACCGCCAATGCTGCGCATGAACGGCGACCTGATGCCGATCAAGTTTCGTCAGCTCTCGGATACCGAGCTCGAAACCTACGTACTCGAGGTGCTGACCGCCAAGCAGAAAGAGCGCCTTGCACAGGGCCATGATCTCGACTTCTCGTACGTTGCAGAAGAAGGCGGCCGCTTCCGCGTCAACGTGTTCCGCAAGGAAACCGGCATCGGCGCGGTTTTTCGCTTTATCCCGGGCGACGTACCGAGGCTCGACGACCTCATGGTGCCGCCGATCCTCAAGGATTTCTGCGACTACCACCAGGGCATGGTGTTGGTAACGGGTTCCACGGGTACGGGTAAGTCGACCACACTCGCGGCGATGATCGATCACCTCAACGAGACGCGTAATCTCAACATCATCAGCCTCGAGGATCCGATCGAGTTCGTGCACCCGAGCAAGAACTGCCAGGTGATCCAGCGTGAACTCGGCACACACGTGAAGAGCTTCGCCGATGGCGTGCGCTCCGCGATGCGCGAGGATCCGGATGTCATTCTCGTCGGCGAGCTGCGTGACGCCGAGACGATATCCATGGCGATGACGGCGGCCGAAACAGGACACCTCGTGCTCGGTACATTGCACACGACGGGCGCTGTCAAGACGATCGACCGCATCATCGATGCGCTCCCCGGTGAGCTGCGTGAGCAGACCAAGGGCTTCCTGTCCATGAGCCTCAAAGCTGTGGTTACGCAGGTCCTGTGCAAGACACCGGATGGACGGGGTCGGCGCGCCGTGCTCGAGATACTCGTTAACACGCGCGCCATTTCAAAGCTCATAACAACGGACCAGACGCACCAGATTCTGTCGCAGCTGCAAACCGGCAAGGACCTGGGCATGCAGCAAATGGATCACGCGCTGCTCGACGCCATCAACGCGAAGCAAATCGACCCGGACGATGCGATCCGATTTGCGACGGACAAGAAGAAGTTCCAGCGCTTCGTGACCGACACCGACATGGTGCCGACGCTCGATATGGATACAGGTTAGCCATGGCCGATATCGACAAATTCCTCGAGAATGCTCTGCAACAAAATGCGTCCGACCTGCATTTCGTTTCGGGCGATCCCGTGCGCGCGCGCATTCATGGCAACCTGCAGGTCCTCATGGACGAGCACCTGGACGTCAACCAGGTAGAGGAAATCATTTTCGAGATAATGGACGGCGTGACGCGCAAGACCTTCGAGGAAAATGATGCCGCGGACTTCGCACATGAGATCGTCGATGTGTCGCGTTTTCGTGTCAACGCATTCCGGCACCTCAATGGTATTGGCGCGATCTTTCGTGCAATCCCTTCGACTGCCCTGACGCTGGAGCAGCTCGATATGCCGTCGGTCATCCACGACCTCTGCAAGCATACCCAGGGCATGATTCTCGTCACGGGCAAGACCGGTTCCGGCAAGTCGACGACGCTCGCCGCGATGATCGACGCGATGAACAGACGCCTCAAGGGTCACATTCTTACCATCGAGGATCCCATCGAGTTCGTTCACCAGGCCCAGGGCTGCCTGATCAGCCAGCGCGAAGTGGGCGTGCACAGCCCGAGTTTCGCGGAAGCCCTGCGTTCGGCCATGCGCGAGGACCCCGACGTCGTGCTCGTCGGTGAGCTGCGTGACCTCGAGACCATCAGTATTGCCGTCACGGCCGCCGAGATGGGCATACTTGTCATGGGTACGCTGCACACCAACGGTGCGGCCCAGACTGTCGACCGTATCATCAACTCCTTCCCGGCCGACAAGCAGAGTCACATCCGTACGATGATCTCGACCTCGCTGCGTGGCGTCATATCGCAGCAGCTACTGCCGACCTGCCACAAGGCCGGTCGCGCAGCCGCGCTCGAAATCATGATCAATACGCCGGCCGTCTCCAACCTGATTCGCCAGGGCAAGCTGGACCAGCTCGAGACCGCGATGCAGAGTGGCGGCAACGTCGGCATGAAGACCATGGACAACGCACTCATGGACCTCGTGGACAAGGGCTGGGTCTCGGGCAAGGAGGCCTACCAGCAGGCCAACAACAAGCACAAGTTCGAGAACGTCAAAGACATCGAATAAACCAACCCGGCCGTGGCATAATCGCGCCCTTCTACCCGCCGAAGCCACCGACATGCCGCAGCAAAGAAAGATACTCGTTACCAGCGCCCTGCCATACGTCAATGGCTCGCCACATATGGGGCACCTGGTCGAGTATATCCAGACGGATATCTGGGTGCGATTTCAGAAGCTGCGCGGGCACGATTGCATCTACGTATGCGCGTCGGATGCGCATGGCACGCCGATCATGCTCAAAGCGAGGGAACTCGGCATAACACCCGAGGCGCTCACCGAAGGGTTTACGGCGGAATTCGTCAGGGATTTCGCCGATTTCGGCATCGAGTTCGACAACTATCACACGACGCATTCGCCCGAGAACGAGGCACTCGTTGGCGAGATGTTCGCTGTACTGAGCGACACGGGCGATATCTACACGAAGACCATCGAACAGGCCTACGATGATAAGGAAGGCATGTTCCTGCCCGACCGCTTCGTGCGCGGTACCTGCCCGTTCTGCAAAGCCGAAGACCAGTACGGCGACGCCTGCGAGAACTGCAGCAAGACCTACACTCCCGCGGACCTGATCGACCCCGTATCCGTTGTTTCCGGCACAACGCCAGTGACGCGCGAGTCGGAGCATTATTTCTTCAAGCTCAGCGAGTACGGCGATCGCCTGCGCCAGTGGATGAGTGACGCAACCCTCGACAAGAACGTCGTTGCGAAACTCGAGGAGTGGTTCGACGCCGGACTGCAGGACTGGGATATCTCCCGCGACGCACCCTACTTCGGTTTCCGTATTCCGGGAACCGAGGACAAGTATTTCTACGTGTGGCTGGATGCGCCGGTTGGCTACCCCGCGAGTTTCAGGAATCTCTGCGACCGCCGCGATGACCTGGATTTCGACAGCTATTGGCGGCCCGGCAGCGATGCCGAGCTGTATCACTTCATCGGCAAGGACATCATGTACTTTCACACGCTGTTCTGGCCGGCCGTGTTGCAAGGTTCCGGCTTTCGAACGCCGACCAGCGTGTTTGCGCACGGCTTCCTGACCGTCGACGGCCAGAAGATGTCGAAGTCACGGGGCACGTTCATCAAGGCACGGACCTACCTCGACAATATCGACCCCAGTTTCCTGCGCTACTACTATGCGGCGAAACTGGGGCCGACGATCGAAGATATCGACCTGAATCTCGAAGACTTCGTAGCACGCGTCAACTCCGACCTGGTCGGCAAACTCATCAACATTGCGAGTCGCTGCGCGGGTTTCATCAGCAAGCGATTCGACGGGGAGCTTGCTGCCAGCCTTCCCGATCCCGGGCTATTCGCCGAATTCGGTGACGCGTCGGACGCCATCGCTGAACACTACGAGCGCCGCGAGTTTTCCAAGGCGATGCGTCTCGTCATGGCCCTGGCCGACAAGGCAAACCGCTACATCGACGACAACAAGCCCTGGGTGATGATCAAGGACGATGACAGGCTTGGGGACGTGCAGTTCGTCTGCACGCAGGGACTCAACATGTTCCGCAGCCTGATGATCTTGCTGTCGCCCGTGATTCCGGTCGTTGCGGACAAAGCGCGCGAGTTCCTGAACGAAGTCGGCTGGCAGTGGCAGGATGCGGCGACACCGTTGCTCGGTACGACCGTGCGCAAATTCAAACCATTGCTGACTCGCGTGGAACCCGCGCAGGTGGAGCGCATGGTCGAACAATCCAAGGAGAGCACAAGCGTGTCCGAGCCCGAGTCCGAAGAAGAATTCATCAGTATTGACGACTTCATGAAAGTGGACCTCAGAATCGCGCGGATCGAAAACGCGGCACCTGTCGATGGCGCGGACAAGCTCCTGGCGCTGACGCTCGACCTGGGCGATTCGCAACGCCAGGTATTCGCCGGCATCAAGGCCGCCTACGACCCCGAGACCCTCGTCGGCCGCAAGGTCATCGTTGTCGCCAACCTGGCGCCGAGAAAGATGCGCTTCGGCGTATCCGAAGGCATGGTGCTTGCCGCAGGACCGGGAGGCGAGGAAATATTCCTGCTGTCGGCCGACGACGGCGCAAAACCGGGCATGCGCGTCAAGTAATCCTTACAATGCGCGAATGATCGAGCTCATCGTCATTCTGATCAGCACGGTACTGGTCAACAACTTCGTATTGGTTCGATTCCTGGGCCTGTGCCCGTTCCTCGGTGTATCGCGCAACCTGGAGGCCGCGACCGGCATGTCGCTGGCCACGGCGTTTGTCCTGACGCTGTCATCGGCAACGGCCTACCTGTTACACAGCTACATCCTCGTGCCACTCGAACTGGAGTACCTGCGCACGATCACTTTCATCCTTGTCATCGCCGCGAGCGTGCAATTCACCGAAATCATGGTGCGACGCCTGAGCCCGCTGCTCGACCAGGTGCTGGGCATCTACATTCCCTTGATCGCCACCAACTGCGCGGTGCTCGGCGTGGCGCTGTTGAACGTGCAACAGGCACAGGGATTCGTACAGTCGGTCTTTTACGGATTCGGCGCGTCGATGGGATTCGCACTCGTGCTCGTGATGTTTGCCGCTATCCGGGAACGTCTCGAAGCGGCCGATATTCCGGCACCGTTCCGTGGCACGGCCATCGCCCTGATGACGGCCGGCATCATGTCGCTGGCTTTCATGGGCTTTTCGGGCATGGCCCGGCTCTGATGTACGAGTATGTGGACGGCCGTCATCACAATAGCCGCGCTCGCGCTGATTGCAGGACTCGCACTGAGCTACGCATCGCGACGGCTTCCGCCGGCAAGCAGCGATCTCGTGGAGCAGGTCAATGAACTCCTGCCGCAGACTCAATGCGCGCAATGCGGCTTTCCGGGTTGCCGGCCCTACGCAGAGGCGGTCGTGGACGGTCGGGCAACGATCAACCTGTGCCCGCCCGGTGGCGAGGACACCGTGCGACGGCTTGCCAATTTGCTCGGCCGGCCGGTTCTGCCGCTCGTCGAGCATGTCGAGCCGGCTGTCGCCGTTATCGACGAGGCGTCGTGTATCGGCTGCCTGCATTGCCGCAATGCCTGTCCCGTGGACGCTATCGTCGGTGCGCACCAACTCATACACACGGTCATCGAGAGTGAGTGCACGGGATGCGAACTGTGCGTCGCGCCCTGTCCCGTGGACTGCATCAGCATGAGGCCGCTGCAGTGAGCGCACCGACCTACGATCTCGGCAAGCTGCACGGCGGCCTGCGCCTGCCCGCGCACAAAGCGCAATCGACCACAGCTTCCGTCAAAGTCGTCCCGATCCCGCCACAGCTGTACCTGCCGATCACACAGCATGTCGGCGAGCCCGCGCAGCCCGTCGTCAATATTGGAGATCGCGTCCTCAAGGGACAGACGATCGCCGAGCCTGACGGCGAGATGGGCGCGCCGGTACACGCCTCGTCTTCGGGAACCGTCGCGGGCATCGAACAGTGGCCGGTTTCGGGACGCTACGGCGACAGGGCGCCGTGCATCGTCATCGATTGCGATGGTAAGGACGAGGCGATGCCGCGCACAGCCGTCACCGACTATCGCACGCTGCAACCAGCCGAGGTCCTGTTACGCATACTGGACGGAGGCATCGTCGGCCTCGGCGGCGCCGTGTTCCCTACAGCACAGAAACTCATGCAGGCCCGCACGCTTGCAACCGAGCACCTGATCCTGAACGGCGTCGAGTGCGAGCCCTACATAAGCTGTGACGATTCCCTGATGCGCGAACGCGCAGCCGACATACTAAGCGGCGCACAGATACTCATGCACGCGTTGCGCATCGACGTCTGTTACGTGGTCGTCGAAAGCGACAAGCCCGAAGCATTGCATAGCCTGGGTGAGGCACTCGCGCAACTCGACGACGACCGCATCGTGCTCAAGCAGGTACCAACGATTTACCCATCCGGTGGCGAGGACCAGCTCGTGCAACTCGTCACGAACCGCCAGGTGCCGAGCGGTGGCCTGCCCACCGACGTCGGCTGCCTGGTTCAGAATGTCGGCACAGCGGCGGCTGTCCATGACTGGATCGTCCACAACGAGCCGCTGATCTCTCGCATCACGACCGTCACTGGCGACGGCATCGAGAACCCGATCAATGTGCTTGCGCGGATCGGCACGATGGTTGGCGACATCGTCGAATTCACAGGCGGCTATGCGGATCGCGCCGAACACCTGTTTATCGGCGGTCCGCTGACAGGCAAGTCAGTTAGCACTGATCGTGTACCACTGGTCAAGGCGACCAACTGCATCCTGGCCGTTTTCAAGTCGTCGTTCGCGGGCAGGGAGCTGCCCTGCATCCGCTGCGGCGATTGCGCGGCCGTCTGTCCCGTGCAGCTGCTGCCGCAGCAATTGTTCTGGTATGCCTGCGCTGATAACGAACAGAAGCTTCGCGAGTTCGGCCTCCTGGACTGCATCGAATGCGGTTGTTGCGACCTCGTGTGTCCGAGCCACATTCCGCTCACGGCCGATTTTCGCGTCGCAAAGAGTCGCATCCGCGAACTCGCCGATGAAAAAGCCCGCGCCGAACGGGCGCGACGGCGATTCGAGGCACGCAATCAGCGTCTCGAAAAAGAACAGCGCGAGCGTGAAGAAGAACTGGCCCGCCAGAAGGAGTCTGCGAAACAGGCCGGCCCCGCCGCAATTGCCGAGATCCTGAAGCGCAAGAAACAGCAAAGCGAGGACGACTGAGCGTGGAGTTCTCGCGACGCCAATCTCCTTACTGGTCGGCGCGTGTCGCGGTGCCGTCGCTGATGCTACAGGTACTCGCGGCACTCGTGCCGGCGGCGCTCGCTCACGTATGGTTCTTCGGCCCAGGGTTCATATTCAACCTGCTTGTCGCATCGTTGTTCGCGATTGCCGGCGAGTCGCTCATGATGTACCTGAGAGGCCGTCCACCCGAGCACGCGCTTGGTGACTACAGCGCGCTCGTGACGGCCGCACTGCTGGCTTTTGCCCTGCCCTCGCTGACGCCGTGGTGGGTCACGGCGACGGGATCTCTGTTTGCCGTCATCGTCGCGAAGCACCTTTATGGCGGCCTCGGCTTCAATATTTTCAATCCTGCAATGGCCGGTTATGTCGTCATCCTGATCGCGTTCCCGATGCACCTGAACCTGTGGGTCGGTCCGCGCATTGGCGATATCGACTACGAGTACCTGTCAGTACTGCAGACGCTGACATTCACACTGACGGGCATGTTGCCCGATTCACTCGGATTTGATGCTATCAGCCGCGCCACCCCACTCGACGTGATGAAGGCCGGCCTGAACAACATGAGGACGGTCACCGAGATTCGCGCAAACCCGGTCATGGGCGACTTCGGCGGACGCGGCTGGGAGTGGATCGGCAACTTTCTCGCTATCGGTGGTTTCTGGCTGTTGATCAAGAAGATCATTCGCTGGCAAATACCCGTGGGCGTGGGTGCGGGGCTGCTGATTCCGGCGGGCGTCATGTACCTCCTGGACCCGGGCGCGCACCCGAGTCCGGGCTTTCACCTGTTCGGTGGTGCGACGATCCTCTGTGCGTTCTTCATCGCGACCGACCCCGTCTCGGCGGCGACCAGCCCGAAGGGACGACTCATCTATGGGCTCGGTACCGGCCTGATCATCTACTGCATACGCACCTGGGGCAGCTATGCCGATGGCGTCGCATTCGCCGTATTGCTGATGAACATGGCCGTCCCGGCCATCGACCTCCTCACGAGACCGCCGATCGTCGGTCACGAACAGCGGGACGATGCGCCATGAGCAGTATCGTCAAAGGCGGTGTCACGCTGGCCCTTATCGCCGCACTGTGCACGGCGCTGGTCGCGCTGACCTACACGGCGACCGCAGAGCGCATCGAGGCCAATGAACAGGCCTGGCTCGAACGCAGCCTGCAGCCCGCGCTGTCAGGGCTTTTCTTCGACAGCGGCGTGACCGAGTCGATGATAACGATCCCGCCGCCGCACGATCTGCCCGGGTCGGAAGCTGCCATCGTATACCGGGTTTACGCCGAGGACGCACCGGTCGCCGCCCTGTTCGTGGTTAGCGCGCGCGACGGCTACGCCGGACCGATCCGGGTTCTCGTCGGCGTTGACGTGAGTGGCTCAGTAACGGGCGTGCACGTCCTCGAACATCGCGAAACGCCCGGGCTCGGCGACCGCGTCGAATCCGGCAAGTCCGACTGGGTACAGCAGTTCGACGGGCGTTCGCTGATCGACCCCGCAGCCAGTGGCTGGGCCATCAAGCGGGACGGTGGCCAGTTCGATCAACTGACCGGGGCGTCGGTCACTCCCAGGGCCATCATCAAGGCGATCAGGGATACCTTGCTGTATTTTGAAGCACACCGCGAAGAGATCTTCAGCACCCAACAGGAGGAAGCGGAATGAGCGCACCAGGCTTCGTCGATCGCTTCAGGAACGGTCTCTGGGTCGAGAACCCGGGGCTCGTGCAGCTGCTCGGCTTGTGCCCGCTGCTGGCCGTGACGTCGACATTCGTGAACGGGCTGGGCCTGGGCGTCGCGACGCTGGTCGTGTTGATGGCGTCAAATGCGCTGGTCTCCGCGACGCGTCGCTGGATACAGCCGCAAATACGGATACCGATTTACGTCCTGATCATCGCGAGCCTCGTGACCTGCATCGAGTTGATCTTCAAAGCGTTCTTTCCGGCGCTCGATCGCTCGCTGGGCATCTTCATTCCACTGATCGTGACGAACTGCGCGATCGTTGCGCGTGCAGAGGTCTTCGCATCGAAGAATTCTGTTGCCTCCAGCATCCTCGATGGTTTTGTCATGGGCACAGGCTTCGCGATGTTACTCATGGCCATCGGCCTGTTTCGTGAACTCATCGGGCACGGCTCGATAATGTCGAGAATGGACATGTTGCTCGGAGGTGACGCCATGCGCGGCATCGTGTTGACCGACGGCGGCTGGTTACTCGCGATACTGCCGCCGGGCGCGTTCTTCAGCCTCGCGCTCGCGATCGCGCTCAAGAACGTCATCGACAAGCGGCGCAAAGCGACGATGCCCCGGCGCGCGCGACACTGACACGAAGTGAACAGGGACAAACGCACAGCAATCTTCAGAACACTGCGCGAGCGCATGCCCGCGCCAACCACGGAGCTCGTCTACGAGACCCCGTTCGAACTCCTGGTCGCCGTCATACTATCGGCGCAGGCGACGGACGTCAGCGTCAACAAGGCCACGCAAAAGCTCTATCCCGTCGCACGAACGCCCGAAACCATTCTCGCGCTCGGAGTGGACAGCCTGAAACCCTACATCCGCACGATCGGCTTGTTCAACAGCAAGGCCGAAAACATCATAAAGACCTGCCGCATCCTGATCGCGGATCACGGCAGCGATGTGCCACGCACGCGCCCGGAGCTCGAAGCCCTCCCGGGAGTCGGTCGCAAGACGGCCAACGTCATTCTGAACACGGCGTTTGGCGAGCCGACGATCGCGGTAGATACACACATCTTTCGAGTTTCGAACCGCACGGGAATTGCGCATGGCAAGACGCCGCTCGAAGTGGAGAAGCGTTTGTTGCGGCTGACGCCCGATGAGTTCAGGAAGGATGCACATCACTGGCTGATCCTGCATGGACGCTACGTCTGTAAAGCGCGCAAGCCACTGTGCGACGAATGCCCGATCATCGAGTGGTGTGAATACAGGAAAAAGGCGATCCCATGATCTTCGGCCAGGACCGCGATGAGCTGCGCAGGATGTACAGGGATGCGTGGCGCAAGCACTGCGACAAACTGCCTTTGTCGCCGCTCGAGGCGCAGATTGCGGCAATCGTCGAGTGGCACCCCGAATACCATGCCGACGTCGCGAGCAACGATCTCGATCGTGACTACGCGCCGGACGGCGGCAAGACCAACCCGTTCCTGCACATGGGACTGCATCTCGGTATCCGCGAGCAGGTAGCGACCGACCGGCCGGCTGGTATCGCAGGCATCCATTCCGTCCTGCTCGCGCGCCACGGCGACGCCCATGCGGCCGAGCACGAGATGATCGAGGCGCTGGCCGAGACCCTGTGGGAAGCGCAGGGCAATAACGCGCCGCCCGATGAGCAAAAGTACCTGCGCCGCCTGCAGGCGCTCGCCGGCCACCCCGTGTAATAAAATCCGGCCTCCTCAGGTCAGTCTACTCATGAGCGAGAAAGCGATGAATGACGAGAATTCCCGGTACCCGGTCCATGGCGCAGGTCTTGGCCTGCGTCGCCCGATCGCGGATCAGCTCATGGCCGATCCGCCCGACGTTGTCGACTTCATGGAAGTAGCCCCCGAGAACTGGATACACGTGGGTGGCGCGCTCGCCAGGAAGCTGCGCTTTTTTACCGAGCGTTACCCCTTTGTCATTCACGGGCTGTCCCTGTCGATCGGCGCGCCGTCGCCTCTCAACGAGGCGCTTGTCAGGGATATCAAGGACTTTATGGCCGAGCACGACATTCGCCTGTACTCGGAACACCTGAGCGCCTGCGGAGACGACGGCCAGCTCTATGACCTGATGCCTATCCCGTTTACCGAGGAGGCCGTTCGTTACGTCGCGAAGCGTGTGCAGCGCGTGCAGGACTTACTCGGGCAGCGCATGGCACTCGAGAATGTTTCCTTCTATGCGCCGATCGACTCGTCGATGAGCGAGCGCGACTTCCTGCTGGCGGTGCTCGAGGAAGCCGACTGCGACCTGATGCTCGACATCAACAACATCGTCGTCAACAGCATCAACCATCGCTACGACGCGAGTGAGTTCCTCAAATCGATGCCCGCCGAACGCATCCGCTATTTTCACCTGGCGGGCCATTACGTCGAAGCCGAAGACCTGCGTATCGATACGCACGGCACGCCCGTCGACGAGCAGGCATGGCAACTGCTCAAGGAGGCGTATTCGCTGTACGGGCCGGTGCCGACCCTTCTCGAGCGCGACTTCAATTTCCCGCCCATGGATGAACTCCTGGATGAAGTCCGGCGCATCAAGCAGCTTCAGGCGGAAGCCGGAAATCGGAAAGTGGCCAATGGCTGAAGGATTCCAGGACAAGCAATACGCATTCGCCGCGCATCTTCGGGACCCGGAGAATGTGCCGGCGCCGGAGGGCATCGAAGACCGGCGTATGGCGATCTACAGGGAGCTGTTCTTCAACAACCTGTTGAGCCTGCTCGGCACGATGTTCCCCGTGCTGCGCAAGATTCACCCTGACAGCGAGTGGCGGCACCTGATTCGTGAGTTCATGAAGCACCACAAGGCCGAAACGCCGTACTTCCTGCAGTTGCCGGAGGAGTTCCTGAAGTTCTTGCAGGACGAATACGAGCCGCGCGAATCCGATCACGCATTCCTTGCCGAACTGGCTCACTACGAATACGTCGAGCTCGCGTTGTCGGTCTCGACGGATGAAAACGATTTGTCGGACATTGACCCCGACGGCGACCTGCTGGCCGGTGTTCCCGTGAAATCGGTGCTGGCCTGGGCGTTCGCTTACCACTACCCGGTACAGCGGATTTCTCCCGAATTCCTGCCGACGGAGCCCGCTGAGCAACCGGTTTACCTGGTCGTTTTTCGCCGCAGCGACGACAAAGTGCGTTTTCTCGAACTCAACGCGGTCAGCGCCGCATTACTCGATGCCGTCGAGAATAATCGCGACGACAGCACGGGTGAACAGCTGTTGAGAACGCTGGCCAGGGCCATTCACTACCCGGACGTCGATGCGCTAATCGGACACGGGGTCGACACGCTCAAAGAGATGCGCCAACTCGAAATTCTGACCGGCACGCGCCGACTCTAGGAGAATTCCCGATGCAACAGATAATCGAGCTCAAGAATCGCGTCGTCGACGTGCTCGAACCCGCCGGCGACTGGGTGGCCCTGTTGCCCATACGCCTGCTGATGGCCTACGAGTACGGGCGCGCGGGCCTCATGAAGTTCAACGGCAACAACTGGTTTGCCAACGTACAGGACAACTTCCCGTTTCCGTTCAACGTCGTCCCCGTGGAAATAAGCTGGTTCATGGCTACCTGGGCCGAGATCCTCGGCGGAGTGTGTCTCTTGCTCGGGCTGTTCACGCGATTCTGGGCGTTCAGCCTTGTAGTCGTGACAATCGTCGCAATTGCCGGTGTTCACTGGCCTGACGACTGGAGCAGCCTGGCGGAGCTCTGGAAAGGCTACTCGGTATCGGATAAGGGATTCGGCAATTACCGAATCCCGTTGCTGTTCATGGTGATGCTAATAGCACTCGTCTTCAGGGGTGCAGGCCGACTCAGCCTCGACCACGTGCTCGACAGGAAGCTCTCGGGTCGGTAGTCGTACAGCCCTGAACAGTCTATCTGCTAGTATCGGCGGCAGAGTACAGGAAGTACTCGCCATCGATACGGGAGCAGATTGGCCTTATGTCTAGTCAGGACACCAGCCATCTCAGGCGTGACATCGGGTTTTTCGGAGCAGCTTTCCTGGTACTCAATGGACTGATCGGTGCCGGCATTTTTGCCCTGCCCGGGAGGGTTGCGGCAAACGCCGGGCAGCTCAGCCCCTGGCTGTTTCTTGTTGTCGGGCTGTTCTTCCTCGCCGTCGTGCTGACGTTCGCCGAACTGGCGAGCTATTACGAGAGGACCGGCGGCCCCGTCATTTATGCGACCGAAGCCTTCGGTCCACTGGTTGGTTTCAGTACCGGCTGGGTTATCTTCCTCTCGCGTACCGCTTCCTTTGCAGCCAACTCCAACGTCATGGCGACCTACCTGGGCACGATGTCGGACGTGCTTTCCACCGACATCGCGCGTGGCAGCATCATCACTGTAGTTACGATTGGACTCACGTGGGCGAACCTGCACGGGGTCCGCGATGGCGTAAGGACCATGGGCGTATTTACAGTCCTGAAGGTAGCGCCG
>Ga0209456_10000184_pt1 | contig 35411 bp, 33 predicted proteins | sample COG_11_FD_184755 | JGI IMG/M metagenome (GOLD analysis project Ga0209456, IMG submission 184755) | Pelagic marine sediment microbial communities from the LTER site Helgoland, North Sea, for post-phytoplankton bloom and carbon turnover... | ecosystem: Environmental > Aquatic > Marine > Neritic...
GTATTGAATATTAGCTTAGAGGTATTATTGGCATTAATAGCCCTTGGCTTTCTTATAGGCCTTTGGGGGTTATTAAGCTAAATAGTATTTCTTTAGATTGAAGCTTTAATCGGTTAATACTTCTTAGCAGAAACATCAGCCTATGGCCGAAAATGTAAAAATACCCTTCCAAATTGGAGGGGTTTTTTAATGTGTTCTAAAGTCGTTTTTCAGCATTTCCAAAATCTTCCTTATTTCCCCGCACCTCTTTTTTCATATAATTTTACCCAAATAAGGATATTTCAAAATGCTTATATTGTGGTTGTAAAATTTCTTTTTTTTCACAATGAACTTGTTTGTATGTTTTAGAAGTATTGATGAAAATGAGGGTATCAAAGTGATTAATGGATTAAGGACTAACGCCCAAAATGCTCTTGTGATATTGGAAGAAACCAACCGAAATCCGAAATGGAAAAATGTGTCTGATAAATTTTCAATATCTCACTTTATAATTTTTTAATTGGGGAACTATACTTTTGAAAGTAAACATATGAATTGGGAATTTAAAAAAGCCGTGGCCTTGAATAAATATATGGTTGCCCATTTTTCTTTTTTCTATTTTCCTGTTTTTTGTCTTATTATATAGAGCCGTCATATTTTCTATTTGGGGGGCCGATAATTTGTACGCCACTGTTTCGCAATGTTTAAAAGAAGAAAAGGATTAGAAATATTAATTCCTAAAACCCTATGTTTATAAAAACCGGCAAATGCTACTATAATCTAACCAACCATGGGGCCTAAAAGAAAATACAACATCATCTTCAGGGCTTGCGATATTGTCAATGCCGTTAACAAGAATCCCAGACCTTTTGATTTGGAGAAAGGGCAACTGATCAAACTATGTTTTCTAAGTTTAATTGAATCCTTAAAAGATATAGATTATAAGATCATCGTTTTGGGTGATAAGCTCTCTGAAGAAATGATCTCCTTTTTTAACCGTTTCGAAGTTGAATTGCGTCTCGGAAACTTTGGAAACGATGCCTCCATACGTGAAACATTAAAAATCGCAAGTACCATTCCAGACGATGAATGGATTTACTTTTGTGAAGATGACTACTTGCATGCTCCTCATGCCTTTAGAATTATTGATCATTTTTTAAATGAACGGGATTCCCTTTTTATACAAAAAAAGAAACTCCTCAACTTATCTAGCCTCGTAAATTTAAAAGATAAAGACCTCTTTATTTTTCCACCGGATTATTCGGATCGATATGAACCCCTGTACCGCCAGCATTCTTTAATTCTTTTGTCGAGCGATTGTCACTGGAGGCAAGTGAACAGTGTTACCTTCACCTTTCTAACAAAATCTTCCACCATTAAAAAACATTTCTCCCTGTTCAATAAATCCTCTGTGAAAGCCAGAGATCGGTTGTTTAGCAGAAAGCTTTTTGGACGAATTGGTTTTGGTTTCTGGACCAGTTCCGTTTGTTTCTCACCCATCCCGGGAATATCGACCCACATGCACCGTGATACCATGACTCCCCTGGTGAACTGGGAAAAGTTAGTGCTGGAATACGGCGCTAAAATTGAAGCATTAAACTATTGATGTACAATCCCTGGCTAAAGTTTAATTGTAAAAATCTGATCATTCCTATTCTGCTAACCCCATTTCTAAGATAAATCACAGAATGGACGTTGGTCCTAATACCTCCTATTTAGTACACTATATTCATTGAAATATCAGAATCGGTATCTCGGAGGAGTAATTCCATTTAGTCGTAAATATGTTGTTGCCTGACCAACATGATGGACAGTATGATTGTAGGCTAACATAATCATATCAAAAACAGAGTGCTCCATCCAGGGCTCCTTGTCTGGATAGTAATGGTTTTTAGTATAAAGTTCATTTTTGTTTAAGGATTTATAAGCTGTTTCAAAATGGTCAAAACATCTATTCAGGTATTCCAATTTTGCTTTCTTGATCGAGGTTTCCGGCTCTTCCTTTGGAATTTTACCATCAATTACTCCAGCATATACATCCAGGCCGTAACCTATATGAGTAAAGAGTTTGCTGAAGGGCATCATTTCGTTTTTTGGTTGGAATTCAAATTCAGATTCAGGCATAGCCTCGAGAATCTCGAAGGTGTAAATTCTATTGTAGTCCCAGCGAATAAGGAATAAATCAATAAAATTGGGGTCACTTTCTTGACCAAAGGAATATGCATTTTGAGATAAAAATAATGATCCTAAACCAAGTAATCCAATAGATTTTCTTCTGTTCATAATGTTAGTTATTTTGTAAAATATTATAAGAATGTCAATACATTATTATTACTATTAGTCTGGCTATTTAATAGGATGCATTTTATAAGATTTTAGCCTTTCGTTCATTGTGTCTTATACTTTTCATTTATTAATGATTTTCAAATGATTATTTGAGCCAGTTATTTGCCATTTAACCAATGAAATGGGGATGTTTCCAATACTATTTAGGGTGTCAAAAAAGTCTTTCAAATCAAATGGTTTGCCCTGTAATTCTCGTAGTCTGGCATAATCAGCCAATGTGTTTTCTAATAAATATTTGCCAGTAATATAACTTGTTCCATATCCTGGTTGACGTAAATACAAATGTTGCTCAAAAATGAGTAGCTCTTTTTCGGTTTTCATCCAGCCACGAGGTGTGTATTCGCTGTGAATCCCTCCAGCTTCCTCCATGGTCATCTCATTGGCATGAGCAAATAATGATCCTAAACCTCTTGCAGCACGCTGCGCAATCATTATATATACAATCTCTTTGGTTCTTGGGCTATCATCGTACAAACCAGATTGCATAAACATTTCTTCAACAGCTGTGGCTGTCCCTTCATTTCTTGAATCGAAAATATTATATAATAATGGGCCTTTTCTTATTTCACTTTTGTGTGGCTCATTATCCATACGCGCTAATTCAAACCAATGGTAAAAATGTGAGTATAAAGGTCTGGGGTCGTAATGCTCGCCAATCAAGAAAAAGTTACGGCTTTCCCTGGGTACATATTCCCCCAAATGCTCGCGTAAAGCAGGGTCAAAATACGGTTTCACGGTAACGATGTCTTGCTGATCTAAAAAATTAATCAAGCTTTTGGCAGACGCATCAGCCATTTTATCATAGGCTTCAGGGGAGTCAACATCAACCAATTCTGGTAGATTTCTATTTCTGTGCTCTTCTAATTTTAACGAAGACCAGGCACGAGCGAGCTCACGTTTTAGAATCATAACTTCATCATCCCATGTTAATGGTACCAGGTGTACATTTTGTAAATACCAAGTGTAATTGTCTTTACCAATTCCTGAAGAACCAGTTTTTGATTTGGATTCAGCATGCAACCAAGAAGCAAAGTCATTAGTCGAAGTTATAGCTTCATCAATAACTGAAACTAATTCCGCATCATTTATAATATAAACTTGCTTTTTTAGATTGTTAAGCACAATACTCTGAGCTTGAATATCTCGAATCCCGGTGACCCATAAGTCCCTGGCATTTCCTGTTAAATTATTCTTTGCCTGGGCATTTAGTGGCACAATTTTTTTTAGATCAGTTAAGAATCTATGTCTTTCTTCTTTCGATAAAGGAAAAGTATATGTCCATAGTTCTGTTGTACCATGATGGGTTGGACCCTCATGAGCCGGCACATCGCTTCTGTCTGACCAAACCGATTTATAAAAGGCAGGATCACGAGCCCAAGGTTTTAAAATTCGATGGTTAAAATCATAGCCGTTCATCTCAGCCCAAACAATCATCCAATCCACCTGATTTTCTACTGACCATTTTGTAGTGTCTATAGATTGTAATCTTGACTGTAATTCTCTAAACCTTGGCCAACGCTTTTCAAAGGTTGCTACTGTATAATCAGGAGCCCCATCGAGGAGAGGTGGTTTTTCAAATGTTCTCCATTCTTTAAATAATGCAACTAATTCTAGATAATCATTTGATGTAAAATTTTCTGTTTTAGTTTGGGATTCTGTGGTTTTTTCTTTCTTGTCAGTTTGACAACTAATAAAGAGCGTTAATAAAAGAGGAAGAATAGCGGTGGTTATTTTCATATGATTATATTATTATTCCTGAATAATTTTATTTTTGGTTACATTGAAGGTTAACAATTGTATATAGTTCATATGAACTAAGATAATGAATGAATCTCTAATAGTATCAGGCCAATATTATCAGTGCCAATAAAGGTTAGAACAGGAACTAAGCAGCTATGAATTACATCCTTTAATTAATAGTTATTGTGCCTAAATGTTTTGGAATAATGACTTTTGTTTGCGGAGCTAGCTTTTTTACATCTTCTTGAAATGGAATTAGTTTTGTCTCAACCCCTGTTTGTTGTGAAAATCCGTAGGGCAGTCTAAAATTGTCCCAATGAGTTGGTATTATCACCTTAGGGTAATTTGTAATGGCAAGAAGGCGTTCGTTATATTTATAGAGGCCAAGTTGTGACCGATTAACCCCTGCCAATAAAATGTCCGGTTTAATACCTAATAATTCTCTTTCAACAAAGTTCATTGAGCCCATTGTTAATACATCATGGTTTGCGAATCTGGCAAGAAACATTAATGACCCCCCTTCAATAAATTCAGATACCTTAAGTGGCGCTTCAGGTATGTTGGAATAAACCCTGTTATCGATATAATGTTTTTCATTTAATGCGGAATGAAGTGTAGGAATTACTTTTACGGCAAAATTCTTAAACTGGTAATCTTCTCCTCCTTTAACGGGATATAATTGCTCATCCGGGATTCCATAAGCGCGCAAAATATTGCAGGTGGTTTCAGTGCCAATAACCTTAGCTCCCGTTTTCCTGGCTATATAAGGTACATCGGCAAGATGATCAAAGTGAGAATGATGGACCAGAATAAAATCGGCCCTGTTAATTAAGCTATCTATGCCTATGGTATCTGATACTGCAATATCTGAACGCTCAACTGTCGCTCTTTTATCATCCGGACTTATACCGGGACCGGTACCAAGTTTGAAACGCGATATATAAGGATCTACCAGTACGGTAAGTTCACCATCCGTTATTTCCCATCCTGCAGTTCCAAGATATTTTAATTTTATGGGATCAGTCTGTGCATTTGTAACAAGGGACATTAGAAAAATAAAAGAACACGATAGTTTTAGTAGTTTGCTTTTGCTGAAAGCTCTAAGCTTAATTTTATAAAAGTTGCACATATGGGTTAATTTGATTTTATTTCTTTTTTCGATTAAAATAGTAGCGATTAATGTCGTCGGAGTTGGCTTCAATTATATCAATATAGCCATCATTGTTTAAATCTGAGGTAATTATATCATAGGTCAGAAAAGTTTCATCAGACAATGCAGAACTTGTCCAGTTTGCTCCATCCCCCGAATTCCAAAAGATAGCATTTGCGCTACCGGAATTCCCTATAATGATATCTTTATCATTATCTAAATCGAGATCAGCAACGGTAACTGCATAACTGTTCATTTCAGAGGAATCAAAGACGACAGAATTTGTATAGGGTGCTGTGTTACTTCCGAAGTAGATGGCATTAGTTTCACCAATATTGGCAACAATAATGTCCGGGTATCCGTCATTGTTTATATCCGTAACACTTACAGAACGAGTATTGTCGCTTCCTGTTCCAAAGGCGATTTTCTCATTAAATTCAAGTTTGCCATTATTCAGATACACGTAATTGGATTGCTCGTCTCTGTTGGCCAAAATCAAATCCGGATCGCCATCATTATTCATATCCGCAACTTTTACATCTATAGTTGAATCCTCTCTATTGCCAAAACTCAGATTCGTCAAAAAATTTCCTTCGCCATTATTCAAACAAATCTCATTAGGGCGACCTCTATTGGTTATCAGAATATCGAGATCGCCATCCTGGTCGAGGTCGGCTAATGTTATGTTTCTGGTAGGCGCATATTCTATTCCAAAGGAAGAGCTCTTTGAAAAGTTCCCTTTGCCATCGTTTTTATAAATATAGTTGGGAGCCATATCGTTTCCAACGGCAATATCAAGATCTCCATCATTGTCCAGATCTCCCAATTCCGCGGCGTAGGTAGTTGATCTTTGCCCGCCTAAATCCTTTTCAACGGTGAAAATTCCTCTACCGTCATTTAGGAAAATACGATTCTGACCCGGCCAGTGTCTTCCATTGGCTACAATAATATCTATATCGCCATCGCCATCTATATCTCCAGCGGCAACCGATGCAGTGCGTTCTTTATAGGTTCCCAAAACAAGTCGTCCGTTGGCCCTCATTTCGATTTCCTGGGCGGCACAATGGCTGCTGATGAAGCAGATAAAACAGGTGGCTACGATCGTTGTTTTATTAAACATTGTTTTTTAGCATTTTGTATTTGTAGAGGGTCATAGAAGCAATGGTGGTTGGTCCTCTCTAAGGTATGGAATTAATTGGAGAGGTTTTGCGGTATGGGTAAAGAAGTATAATGCTTGAAATACGTAGTACGAAATGCAAACCTCGTACTTCCAACCTCCAGGCTCGCACTATATTTTCAACCACATTGCAGAGAAAGATAGATGTAGTAGTGGTTGGTCTTTTATGATATACTGTGGAGTAGTAGATTGGCAGCTACTAATTAAAGTAGTTGTTGTGCGCCGTTTTTTATTCTAATTCTAATTCATAAATCCTGGATTCCTCTCCCCAGGGATGGTATCCTTGGCCTATATATTTGAAATCATATTTTTCATAGTATCCAATATGGCTCGTACACAAGTATAAGTGTCCAAATCCTGCTTTTTTGGCATCAAACTTTGCTTTTTCTATCAATAATGAACCATAAGCATTACCTCGATGTTTTTCTTCAATGAAAATTGCGCATACCCATGGATATAAATCGCCTCTACTTATAAAATCATTTGTTATAAGTCCTGCACAACCTATTATTTCACCTATGTTTTCAAGTAAATACCATTGTGGTAATGAGTTCTTTGCTTCTATGCTATGAGTTATGCAATCCTCATATATTATAGGCAACACACTTTTCCAGCTTCTTTGAAAATATTCTATGGCTATATTTTTGTAGTCCGGACTTTCTCTTACTGATATTATATTCATTTTCTTCTTTATGGTAATATCTTATGTAAATCGATTCTGATATTTTTAATGGCACACAACGGTTTGGCTATGATTTCGGGATGGAATTTATGCTAATTAATTCAGGCTGAGAAATCGAGCCAATTAAAATTAAGGTTTTTCTGGTTATCTATTCCGGAAGACTGAATTATAGCCCTTGTTGTGCCTATGTTGCTTACTTCGGGTTTTCTTTTTATATTTAAAATAATGAAAGCGGGTGAATATATTCGGGTAAGTCCCGATTTGGAACTCTATTATGTAGAAGTCGGAGTCGGAACGCCAATGATTTTTATCCCTGGCTGGTGCGGGACAACAGAGTTTTTTGCAAAATATCAGATTCCGCATTTCTCTAAGAATTACCGGGTGATTTCCTATGACCCAAGAAGTCAAGGACGTTCCAGAAAGACGTTGGAGAACAATAATTATACGCAGCATGGTAAAGATTTAAAAGCATTCATTGAGGCCTTGGAGCTCAAGAATGTGATTTTGGTTGGACACTCTGCAGGCTGTCACAACATTTACGCATACCTGAGAGCGTTTGGAACAGACAACTTAAAATCAATCATATTTATCGATTATATGCCAAAACCTATAGCGGCTGAGAAAGGTGACTGGGCTGAATTCTCTAATGCAATGGAAGTGGGAGACTTTGTGAACGGGACCATTTATGATTACCGCGGACTAATGACTGACTTTATTCCCACACTTGTGCATCGTGAGATGACACAGGATGAATTAAATTGGATTCTTGACGAGGTTTTTAAAACACCAACTTATGTAGCCGCATTATCCCTGGTTGATGTTTCTTTTGCGGATTATATCGCAGAATCCCAAATGATAGATGGGGAGATACCAGTGTTGAATGTCGTGAGTGAAGAGAGCGCAGTATCAGCACAAACCTGGTTAACAAAGAACACTCCCAATTCGGAGATTTTTTTACTGGGTAAGCACATGATGTTTTACGAGTTCCCGAATGAATTCAACGCAGCCGTGGATGCTTTTCTTAAAAAAATCAAATAGTTTAATGAAGGTTTATTTCTCAAGCTAATTCTAAAAATTCTTTCAGTTTTATTAGTTACAGCAATTAGGCACAACAATTGTATATAGATCATATGAAATATAGATCATATATACAAACTAAGATAATAAATGAATAGCCAATTGTATTTACACCAATATTATCAATACTGGTAAAGACCCCCAAATTGTAGAGAGTTACAGATGTTGCCATTATCAGTGCAAGCGTGACGCTCACTCTAGCCCCTTCTGCAAAGTATTACGAAGGAGAAGCCAGAGGCCATATTTGAATTTGTAATCAAATGCTGACTGAATCACCCTTATGAAGAATAGGACAATTAATCCCTAGTTCTTCAACACCTCTTTTAAACTCCTCCTCGTCAGCCGGATTATACCTTTTACTAAAGAATGCCGGGCAGTTGTAGTGACACGGTATAACATGTTTTGGTTTCATTATTTGCACTGCCTGCAGGGCTTCGTTCTCATTCATAGTATTGTGAACGGTTTTTCCTCCTATTGGTATCATTAAAACGTCCGGGGAGTTAATGGATTTCCATTCATCTGCATGAAGAAGGGTGTCTCCAAGATTAACAATCATTTTTCCATCAAATTGTATCTTGAATCCAATAGCGCCCCATCCAATTCTTTCTTTAGGACCTGGTTTTAGCGTTTTAGAATAAGGCCCTAAACTAAAACTAAGTGACCCATGCGTTGTCTTAATTCCCGTAATTGTCATTCCATCAATCTCTATGGTTTCATCAACTGACAGTGTATGGATTTTACCTACCACTTTGGTGAATGCAAGTCCTTTATCTCGCGGACCGAGCATTAAATTTGTTCCATCAACCTTTTTCACCATTGTTTTATTACAAATGATAGGGGCATTGGAAACTTCAGCCATTCTATCTGCATGCCAATAATGATCAGGGTCTCCATGGGTCACAAAAATGTGAGTAATATCATTCCATTCAGATTTTGGAATCAATGTTGTAAACCGAAAAAAATAAAACATAAGCCCGCCTGGGTCAATAGCAATTTTTTTGTCCCCGGATTCAATTATGAAAGCGTTATATAAATAGTGGGTAATTTTCATAAAGAAATGAGATTAAAAATAAGACCTCCACATTAGATTGAGTCATTAAAGTGTTAATAGTTTGTCGTTCTTAATTAAGGATAAAGCAGCATGGAAGTGTTAAAGCATTATGGCCATTGTTGTTTGTATACTGGCTACAAATTTTTAGTTCTTTTTTGAAAGAAATAAATCCAATTCCAAATATTTTTCATTCATGATACTTAGTCCAAATGCCGCAGCAGAAGCTGTAAATACTGAATAATCAAAAACTCCTTTTATCCCAGTTGAAAAGGCAATCGCCAGAGCGAAGATTAACATAAGAAATCCACTTAATTTTGCAACAAGTTCCGTTTTAAAACCAATTATCAGGCTAATTCCAAATAATATTTCTGCAGCTGTTGCAATGGCCCCAAAAACAGGGACCAAGGTTTCTGGAATAAGAGGATTAATTAACTTGGTGTATTCTAAAAAACTTTCCCAATTACCCCAGGCAGATACTTCTGCAGGCCATAATCCAAATCTATCTGCCACAGCAGATAAAAACCCAATTCCAATTGCAAATCTTAAAAAGAGTTTAATAATTTTTTTGCTCATAATTTATGGTTTTGCATGTGTACAACTATGGGATATAATTATTAATTATATCTCTTTTATATAGACTAAGATAATATAACTAAAATATAAGTTCAATAGACAATTGAAAACGGTGTCCGGATGACTATATCTCTCAGCGAACAAATCCACACCCGCCTTTCAATTCTAAATAATATTGATTATACAATTCCAAATATTGGCTTATCAACGCCATTTCTCTTTGCCGTTTATTCTCAGTGATATCATTTGCCTGCGCATTAATCGCATGTACTTTCATCCTAACATTTGCCCGATATAATTTGTAAAAACTGAATATTTGTTCATCACTTTTATTTTCAATACAGTGTATTTTTGAGAAGTAACGTTCACTAAATATTTTAGATAAATCGAAACGGCCAAACCTCTCCAGGTCCATACACAGGAAAGCAACTTCATTCAATAGGTCCAGTTTTCTAAAATCATCGTTAAACTCTATACAATCAAAAATGACGGGGTCGTCCAGAAGAAAGATATTCCGGGCATGAAGATCACCATGTCCATCGATAACAAATCCCTTTCTGTTTCGATCAGCGATTCTCTTCTTAATAGAATTTAAAAATTGGTAAGCCCATTGATTGACTTCTTCCAGCAACTGCCCTGTCTCTTTACCAAAATTCTTCACCAAAAAGTTTTTTACACTCACTACATCTTCAAATTCTTTGTAGAGTTCCCTCCAATCTTCTCCTTCCGGTACAATTACCGCTTCCTGATGAAAAGACACCAGCACATCTGCCAACTTAATAATAGACGCTGCTTTAACTGTTCCATGAGCCAGAAGTAAATCCAACTTTTTTGTGTTATCCATCCTCCTCATCAAAACCGCATAATCTATAATTGTTCCTTCGATATCAAGGAGATGATACTTTCCGTTACTTTTTTTGATGGGAAGCACCTCGAGATACATCGCCGGTACAAGCCTCTTATTAAGTTTTACCTCTTTTTCACAGTATTCTTTTCTCTTTTCCAGAGTTGAAAAATTCAGGAAGCTGAACTCGATCGGCTTTTTTATTTTATAAACGTACTGATCAGTAAGTATGACCCAGGAGATATGGGTCTCTATAAGTTTTATCCCATCTGTTGGGTAAGGAAAAGTTTTGTTATCAATAATATAGTTGACCTGATCTCGTGTCATTGCTTTATGAACTTGATAGCTTTTTCAATCAAATCAGGCATTTCTTCCTGACCAGAAAATAATTGAATGTATTTCTCCTGCATGGGCTCAAATTGCGATTTAATCATTTGATAAACAGCGTAATCGGCTTCGCTGTACCGACGCTTTTTGGATACGCGCTTTTTCACAACTTCCTCGCCGGCACATACTTCGATCCATTTCATGGTTACATTATACTCCTGTGCCAAGACCTTGAATCTTTTTCTCAGATTCTTTTTATAAAACGTGGCATCAACAATTACGCTTTTTCCTTTTTCAAATTCTAACCTTGTCAGGTGTAAAAGCTCATCATAAATAAAGGCTTTATTTTCTTCATCGTACTGTTGGGATTTACCCGATAAACTTCTGATGATATCAGTATTGAAATGCTTAATCCCTAATTGGTTGGACAAAAGGGTAGCAAAAGTAGTCTTACCTGTTCCGGGAAGACCGAAGATTACAATCAATATGGGACGATCTGAACGCATGTCTAATAATGATCAATCATTGATCCTTAATATATTAAATTTAGATTCATTTCCGCAATCCATTTTGCTCCCAATGTCTAAGATAAATAAAAAACGTTAATGTTTTTTATCCGCTATCTAAGAGATATAAAGCGAATAAAACTTTTTATTCTTACGGCCAAAGTTCAAAAAAAGGAGAAGATTTTTAGGTAATTCAAAAAAATACGTAAGAGGTCGCTTTAGACTTCCCCAGCGCCAGGAATAACATGTTCTTTTGGTTTCAGGGATAATTAAGAAAGTACATCAAAGTATTTTCTGAATTAAAAAACAATGCAAAACGAGCTCTAAGATTCAGCAGCCCTCCTACCAGCCACTTGTGCCACTTCACAAAGCCAGGCAGCTCCCCAGGCCATTGCCTTTTCGTCGAAGTCGAAGCGGCTCGAATGTGCCGGGTAATTGGTCTTTCCTGATATGCTGGCTCCGTAGCGGATGTAACATCCCGGCACCTCTTTCAAATAGTAACCGAAGTCTTCGCCTCCCATATTGGCAAGGTGGAGTTTTCTGACTTGGTCTTCACCTACCACCTTGATCGCCGCTTCCCGGCTAATAGCTGCCATTTCAACAGAATTTTCCAGCATGGGATTTCCGGTGCGGATGCTCACCTTAACGCCCGCCCCGTGCAGACTGCCGACTGATTTGGCTATCCGCCGTAAGGCTTTAATAAAATGGTTCCGGACAGAGGCTTCCTGAGTACGGATAGTCCCTTCAAGTATAGCCTGGCCAGCTATGGCATTGGCTACTTCGCCCGCCTTAAACCGGCCCACTGAAATGACAGCGGGGTGAGCAGGATTTGTTTCCCGCGAGACGATGGTTTGGATGGCCATTACCATCAGGCTACCCACAACAACTGCATCTACCGCTTCGTGAGGTTGGGCAGAATGGCCACCCTGTCCGGATATCTCGATATGGAAATAATCGGTAGAAGCGTTTACCGTCCCTTCGGTAACCACTAGAGTGCCGGTAGGAAAATGCCGGTCTATATGTCCGCCGAAAATCATCGCCACGTTTTCCAGGGCGCCGGCTTTTATCATGGCTTTGGCACCGGGACCGCTTTCTTCAGCCGGCTGAAATATCAATCGGATTGGCGCTGCGAGATCTTTCTTTCTTGCCAACGCTTCCGCTACTCCGAGGAGCATAGCGGTGTGACCGTCATGACCACAGGCATGCATAATCCCGGGATAGTTAGAAGAAAAAGGCAGTCCTGTCTCTTCCAGGATCGGTAATGCATCAATATCCGCCCTTAGCGCTATTATCGGTGCTCCTTCCCGACCGGGGAGATCTGCTATAACCCCGGTTTTTCCGGTACGGCGATAGTTTACTTTCAATTTGTCCAGTTTAGAGCAAATAACTTCCGAGGTGCGTTCTTCCTGGAAGCTCAATTCGGGATGCTGATGTAAGTCCCGTCTCACAGAGATCATGCGCTCTAAAATCTTGTTGTCAATACTGTTAATCATGGATATGTTCAGTTTTATTTCTCGTTAATCTATTCAAAGAGAAACGACAGGATAAGAACTATTCATTCAATAAACAATGACATTCGTCAATACGTTCCATAATAATCATACCCAGGAAGTCCCAATCCTGAAATCTCACAGAACATCTCCATCTTTTGCATAACCGCCTAACATATTATTAAGTGTAAACGTTAAGTACAAACTATGTCCTTTATGCACATAGTATGTTTTGGGTTAAGTTGTTTATGATGTGATGGAAAATATATACTTAACAAGGTTCAGAAGGATGGTTTCAAAGGCGTTTCTGATGCCACAATTAAAAAATATCAATTAACACCTTATCAGTTCTGTGGATTATTTCTAAGGAATTTGCAACACTTTTGTGCCCCTGATCTTTTATTCCTTTAACTCAAGTAGTGCTTCACTGGCCTGTTCCTTATAATTTTCAGGCCGTGGGGCAGTTCTATGAAAAGTTCGAACAGGTATCTGATCAAGAAGCAATTCTATTGTTGGAAGAAATCAATACACCTAAGAAGCCTAGCCTTTGACTACCACAACAGGTCTAAGTTTGGCGACTTTTTTGGCAATCCCGGAATCGATAACGGTCTCGACCACAATATTCACATCTTTATATGCTATGGGCGCTTCTTCGGCTAGTCCTTTAAAGGAACCCGCTTCTACAAAAATGCCTTTTTCTTTGAGATTTTCTTTGAGTACCGGAGCATTTACCTGCTTCTTTGCCGCCGTCCTTGACAACCTTCTCCCCGCCCCGTGGCAACATGAACCGAAGGTTAGTTCGTTGCTTCGGGAAGCTCCGGCCAACACATAGGAACAGGTACCCATGCTTCCTGGGATAATAACGGGTTGCCCTACCAATTTATAAGATTTAGGTAATTCTTCAAACCCCGGGCCGAAAGCCCTTGTAGCCCCCTTGCGGTGTACGATAACCTGAGCTTGCTTTCCATCAACTAAATGTGTCTCGACTTTGGCAATGTTGTGTGCCACATCGTACATGAGTTTCAAAGGTTCAATTGCTGGCCCAAAAATATTCCTCCAGGCAGTTCTGGCCTCCCACGAGATTACTTCCCTGTTGCACCAAGCATAATTGGCCGCCGCACACATGGCCTTGAAATAATGCTGTCCTTCTTCAGAATTGAAAGGCACACAGGCCAATTCCCTATCCGGCACTTCGATACTATATTTGAGCATTGCGGACATGATTTGACGAATATTGTCGGTGGCGACTTGATGCCCCAACCCCCGAGATCCGGTGTGAATCAATACCACCACCTGACCTTTGGACAGGCCGTAGGCTTCTGCAATCGACTCTTCATAAATTTCCTCCACATAATCCACCTCTACAAAATGGTTTCCTGAGCCTATGGTACCCAGTTGGTCAGTACCTCTTTTTTTTGCCATCTCGGAGACCATAGACGGATCTGCATTTTCCAACCGGCCTTTGCTTTCCATAAAATCCAAATCCTCTTTTACCCCATATCCTTTTTCAACTGCCCACTCGGCGCCTTTGAGAAGTACTTCGTCCATTTCCTGGGCAGAAAGTTTAATTTGCCCGCCTTTTCCCATTCCAGAGGGGATCTGGGCATACATCTCCTTGGATAATCCCTCCAATTTATCTTTGATCTCCTCAATTTTTTGGTTGGAAGTAAGTAACCGTACCCCACAATTGATATCATAGCCAATACCCCCGGGGGAAATGGCCCCTTCTGGATACAATGTAGCCGCTACGCCACCAATGGGAAAACCATATCCTTCATGGACATCGGGCATAACAAGGGAAGCCCCCTTGATACCGGGCAAGGATGCCACATTTACCAATTGCACGAGAGACCGATCTTCCATAATGGCATCGAGCAAGGGTTCGGAGGCCAATATCCTGGCGGGTACCCGCATTTTAGGGTGGAATGCTTTGGGAATCTCCCACAAGAAGTCTTCGATTTTAAGGATGTCCGTTTTGTTGATTTTCATCTGTTAAATATCAAAAATGATCAAGGTTACCCAATCACCATTATTATTTTTGTGTACATCAGCCTCATGGTAGGTCACTGCCTTAATTTCCTCATCAAACCCCTGGGATTGTTGCCTACCATGAATCTCTGCTCTTATCTTCTTTCTTGTCAACTCAAAAAAAACTACCTCACAAAAAATCGCTTTTTCGGAATAGGAAGTCGTAAGTACCCACGATAAAAAATCAATAAGCAGGCAGGTTTCATCCTGTGCCATAAGTTCAATTTTTGACTTGAGTACAAATGGGCCATTTTTATCACAAAAACCTTCCCTTAAAATGTTTCCCATTCCCAACACTCCTGCAATAAAAAGCTCTTCAAGAGTGGAGCCTTCTATTTTCATACGAATGTCCGCCATATGGGGAAGGTATCGAATCTTCATTTTTTAGTGGCCTTCACAACTAGAAAGGAGCCCTCTCCAAAACCTGGTTTCGGAATTTGTATTTCCGCAATTTCCTCTATGTCGCCAAAAAGGGTCTGGTTGAATTCCAAGTTTTTGAATCCTGCATCCTTTAGCAATTTCTGTATTCGGTCTACGGTATAAAAATTGGCCTTTGCGAAGAACGTACTTCGATGGCGTTTTTCGATATATTGTTTCGCCACACTTCTATCCTTATCCAAAAATCCGATCAACACAGAGCCTTCGTGTTTTAAGACCCTGTTCGCTTCGGCTAACGCATTCCTTAAACTATCCAAGTGGCAAATGGTTACAAAAAGTACAAAATCGAATTGCAGGTCACCGTACGGAAGTCGCTCAGCTAATCCTTCGATAACCTCTATTCCCCTGTTGATGGCCTTTTCGGCCATTTCGCTAGAGGGCTCTACGCCTTCTTTAATTCCTAAAGGAAGGGCAAATCTTCCAGTGCCCAAACCCACCTCAATGCCCCTAATATTTTCCGGGAGTTTTAATAATTGCTCCTTAATTGCGGTAAGTTCGGATTGATAGACTTCAGGATAGTTTTCATACCATTCCTCATATTCTTCTACGTGTCGGTCAAATATTTCTTTTTGTGTCATCTTACTTCTGTTTATGATTCCCTAAATATCATGAGAATTAAATCCATCAGCAATGATCTATATCAATCTGCAAAGATTTTTAGAAGTAAAAAACCAGGTCCGCCATTAGGACACCTGGCAAGAATATCATTAGGGGAAGCCGTAAAATATGACGTGGCATGTGGTACGGCCGCTACGCTTCATCCTGGGACGCAAATTTGTAATAAGAAAGATGCGGACAAACTATATGAGTGGATAAAAAATAATAGTGTTAAAAAAACAAAAAAATATTCCCAAACTGATCTAGGTCATTTCAAACCAGAAGTTGACCCCGTATCTTGGCACCCTATTTAAGAATAATAAAGCTCTTTGAAAAAGAAAAATTTATAAGTCTTATTCGGGGGAATTAAGGCTTGACAGGATGGAAGAAGCATGACGTCCTTTAGACCATTTGAATCGCGATATGGTTTAGCGATAAATTTTGTTGAGGTCAGTGTAAGCGGTAATTGGAACGGAAAGCATCTTCCTGGAAACCGGAACATTTGAGTGTTCCGGTTTCTTTTTCCAAAAATAGTATCAACCTGACGCAGGTCATTTTGAACTTAGATGCCATCCCTTAGTTTAGCATCAAAGTTGAATGGTATAATCCTTTGAAAACAGAGTCTGAACGACTTCTACACATCATAAATAACAATAAACTTATTATTCGTAGGGAGTAATAAGGTCTGGTATAAGAAGGTGTCGAAAATGCCCCATGCCGTGTGGTTTTAGCTATGGCCTAGCAATAGGTTTCACTCAAAATTACGTAAAGCGGTCAAAGGTGGTTTTTACACTTTCTTGGAAACTGGAACATGCAAATGTTCCAGTTTCTTTAAAGTATTGATCGGCATCATTGCAAAATGGTAAAGTTCATAGTAAAGGGAACGGATGCAGTTGGTACTCCAATCGGTCGGTTAGTTCGTTTTAGTAATAAAATTGTTTAAGAGATTGATAAAAAAGTGTTGATGAAATCTATTTCTTTATGGAAAACAGGAAGTTTCGGCTTCCTGTTTTTATTTTGACATTAAAATAATGGTTTCTCTACGGTAGAACTGATCAAGAATCTAGACCAAAGGCATAATATTGTTTTCCTGATTTAAGTAGATCTCTGTTTGCCATCACTTTTAATTTGAATAACAAATTAAAGGGGGACAGAGACATTCGAAATGACCTACATCATTTTAGAATACATGCATTTAAAATAATTTTGTGATAGTTCTAAGGGAAGACACCATAGAAGCATTAGATCAATTTGCAATTTTGGAAAGGAATGAAGCAAGTGTCAAATAAAAAAGAAACATCCAATACTTCGGGAAGCAATAAAAACTATCCCAAACCGCCCTATGGGGGAGATGCTTTTAGATGGCTCTATTTCTTTTTATTTGGACTCATATTGTGGTTTGCTCTCTTTTCTAACCCCGTTTCCGGTACCCGTGAAATCAGTTGGTCTTTTCTACAAGACACCCTTTTGCCACAACAGGAGGTTGCAAAAATCGTAGTAGTAAACAAAGAATTCGCGGAAATCTATATCAAAAAAGACCGTTTGCTAGACCCAAGGCACAAAGAGGTCAGCGAAAAGTTGTTCAGTACTGAAGAAGGCCCACTATACCGCATGACCATCGGATCAGTAGAGACTTTTGAGGATAAATTGCACAGGGCGCAGGAGGATTTTTCCTCTTCAGAAAAAATAAATGTACAATATGAGTCTCGTACCAGTTGGGTCGGTATTCTGTCTTGGTTGCTACCCTTTGGAATTATTATCTTGTTCTGGCTGTTCATGCTAAGGAGAATGGGTGGCAAAGGGACAGGTGGAAATCCGCTCTTCAATTTTGGGAAATCAAAGCCCCAAATTTCGGATAAAGGCACCAAAAGCTCTGCCAGCTTTAAAGATATTGCAGGTTTAAAAGAGGCAAAGTTAGAAGTCATGGAGGTAGTGGACTTCTTAAAAAATCCTGAAACCTATACAAAATTAGGGGCGAAAATCCCCAAAGGGGTATTGTTGGTAGGCCCTCCCGGAACAGGAAAGACTTTAATGGCCAGGGCCGTTGCGGGCGAGGCGCAGGTTCCCTTTTTCTCCATGTCGGGATCCGAATTCGTAGAAATGTTTGTTGGCGTGGGAGCCTCCAGAGTACGCGACCTTTTTAAAAAGGCCAAGGAAAAAGCACCGAGTATCATATTTATCGATGAAATAGATGCCGTGGGTCGTTCCCGTGGCAAAGTCAATGCGTTTCAGGCCAATGATGAACGAGAAAGTACTTTGAACCAGCTGCTTACCGAACTTGACGGTTTTGGCCCCAACACAGGGGTCATTGTGCTGGCTGCCACCAACCGCCCGGATGTGCTAGACAAGGCCCTACTGCGGCCCGGCAGGTTTGACCGCCATATCTATTTGGAACTGCCAACCAAAGAGGAACGGAAAGAAATTTTTGGGGTACACCTGCGTCCACTAAAACTTTCAAAAAATGTAGATGTGGAACTGCTGGCCAAATTGAGTCCAGGATTTTCAGGGGCCGACATCGCCAATATCTGTAATGAAGCTGCACTGATCGCGGCCCGAAAGAAAAAAAAGACAGTGGAACAAGAAGATTTTTTGGAGGCCCGTGATCGGGTCATCGGTGGTATGGAACGCAAAAGCAAAATCATCTCACCCAAGGAAAAAGAAATTGTGGCACACCACGAAGCTGGCCACGCCGTGGTTAGTTGGTATCTTAAAAATGTAGATTCTTTGGTTAAGGTATCCATCATTCCGCGAGGGAAATCTTTAGGTGCCGCCTGGTACCTGCCCGAAGAAAGGCAAATTGTAACAAAATCGCAGTTTATGGATCAGATTTGTGCCTCGTTAGGTGGCCGTGCCGCCGAGGAGATTATTTTTAATGAGCCATCCTCAGGGGCTTTGGACGATTTGGAAAAGGTAACGAAACAGGCTTATACCATGGTAGCCTACTATGGCCTGGATGAGGAGATAGGCCCAATCAGTTTCTACGACTCCTCAGGACGAAATGAACAGTTATTGGGGAAACCCTATAGCGAAAATATGGCGCAACAGATCGACAAGGAAGTAAAGGAGCTGGTGAATACGGCCTATGAAAGAACAAAAAACTTACTGTTGAAACATCGTGACGAACTGGAAAAACTAGCGCAACTCCTCTTAAAACAAGAAGTAGTTGAAAAAGAGGATCTGGAGGAGATATTGGGTAAAAGAGGCATAAAAGAATTAGTCAAGAGGAAAGAGTGAAAAGCGTAGGTCGCATACTTTGTATTTCCGAGCGGGGTACTTCCGTTCAACAGATTCCCTGGCCTGCTAATCAGGTTGACCCACGCCTCGGAATGAAATTATAGCACTGAATAATTAAACTAAAAAAATAAAGGCATCATGGAAAAAACACAAAAACCCAAAGAAGTAATCTACAATGAAGATCTACATTTTGAACACCAGCAATGGCGGTCCGAACTTGCATTTTGGGAAGACGAGTTAAAATCCTTTAAAAACAGGTTAAGTGAACTTGTAACCCGGTGGACCGATAACGAAGTATTGGCGCAATTGGAACATTATCAAAATGAATTTATCCTTCATGGCGGTGTCATAGATGATATGCAGGAAGCTATTGAGCAACATGAGATTCGTATTGCTGCCCAAACAAAAACAGGACAAGATGCTTTAGATACCATACTCGTAAAAAAACATGTGGAATTCAGAAACCGAATGGAGACACAGCGACAGATCTATGCAGATTTGAAAAAAGAGTTTTTTAGGTTTCTTTCAAAGTATATGTAACAATAACGTTCGCAAAAAGTGCTGTTTCCGAGACCGTTTTATCTTATAGATATTAATGGCATAACATGTTTTTGGTAAGTGATCTGTCTAAAGTTTATGAATATCATTGGCATTTTCTATAAATCGAGGTGATGCATTCCGCTATCCCTTATTCTTTCGTGAAAATGGTGATTTCCATAGTCGTGCATTATAAATTTGTTTGGGGTTTTTTACTTCTACTACTTTTCAGTTCAAAGTCTTTTGACATACCCAAAGACCATTTTTTTTAGCTCGCGGAAATCGCTCGTAAAAATATCCATACATTTCTTTAGTTCTTTGTGCCTATCTCTGTAATCAGCATCCGCAAGTCCTTTTTCGCCTTTTTCCAAACGGGCCAATAATTTTTCATGACTGATAATATCGTCAGCCAGATAGTCGAACAGGTTCTCATGGATCTTGTCCAGATAACTGAGCATTTTGCCATATTCCAGTTCCCTGACCTCTTTTTTTTGCAACAGATCGGCGAAGAACTTGGTCTCGTCTTTCCAGAAGTAAATGGTATCTAACCATTCCATGCTTTCTCTATGTAGAATGTCTAACCCTACACCTAATAAAAAATCTGTTTTTTGATTTGAAGTTTTCTTGTTCATGACAGTAGTAATTATTAATTTATTCCCTTGTACCTGGTATAAAAACTGGTTTTGAGCGCCTTGCTAGCTTCTTCTAAAAGTTGTTTCACTTCTTGAAGGTTTTGATTTAATATTTCTGCGATTTCTTCGACATTAAAATGGTGTTCTGTTGCAAGTTCATAGACCCTGCGCATAGGTAGTGGCAAATGGTACAATACCATTTCGGCATGCTTCCTGATATTCTTTTCGCCCCATTCACTGTCTAGTTTGGCAATCATTTCATTATTGTCATCTTCCACAAAAACGTGGTTCAAGATATAATTGTTTTTTCCGTAGGATATATCGTCCAATTCTTCCATCATAACCAGATCACCATCGCCGTCGGTAGAGAATTTTTCTTCCATGGCATCCCAAGCCGGTTTTGAAAAATCATCGATGTTCTGAAAGAAAACCTCATCAAATTCCTCCTGGACAATGGTATTATTCAACAGTTCATCAGCCTTTTTGAACAACCATGAATACAAGTCTTTTTCATTTTTAACCTCATCAAAATGATCATATGCTGTAATGAATAATTGATCTACGAAATCGGCAGGTCTGTATTTTCCCCGGGGAAGGTTTCCTTTTGATATCGCGGTATTCAATCTTTTCACAATGTAACGCTTTACTTGGGGCAAGGTTTTTAACAGCAGTTCGTTAAACGCTTTTTTCTCGCCCATTTTCTTATGCTGGACCAAATCAGAATAGGTACTCGCCACAAATACTCGGAACTCTTTTTGACTTTTGTAATAAGTTCTCGTGTTTTCCATTTTATTTATTTTTTATAAAACAAAAATGCGAACTTAAACCGTTCGGTGAAATGATTAGGATCAGTCAGATCAGTTCTGTGGATTATTTGCTAAAGGATTTGCAACACTTTGGCGCCCCTGATCTTTTGTTCCTTTAACTCAAGTAGTGCTTCGTTTGCCCGTTCTAAAGGATACATTTGCACCTCAGGTTTAATGGAGGCCTTTGCCGCCAGCTCCAAAAAATCGGACACGTCTTTAGCCGTTACATTGGCGACCGACTTAATTTCCTTCTCCATCCAAAGATGGTCCCGGTACGACAGCTTTTGAAGATATTCCTGGTCGCCTTTTTCTTTTCTAATGGCGTTGATGACCAATCTACCTCCCTTTTCCAAATTGCCGAGGGCTTCCACAATAGGTAGCCATGCGGGCGTGGTATCGATAATGGCATCGAGCTTTTTGGGGGATGCATCGGCTGTTTCGCCAGACCAGAAAGCCCTGAGTTCCATGGCGAACTGTCGTTCTTCAGCTTTTCTCGCAAACACAAAAACTTTGGTATTCGGATAGCGGTAGTTGACCATTTTGAGCACCAAATGTGCGGAAGCGCCAAAACCCGTAAGTCCCAAATTATCCCCGTCCTTAATCTGGGCAAGCTGAATGGAACGGTAACCGATGGCCCCGGCGCATAGCAAAGGGGCTGCTTCAGCATCGGTAAAAAAGCCAGGAATGGCATGGGCGTATTTTTCGGGAACGGTCATATATTCTGCATAACCTCCGTTTACATCTTTTCCCGTGGCAAGAAAATCTTCGCAAAGATTTTCATTGCCCTCCAGGCAAAATTTGCATTTGCCGCAGGCGGAAAAGATCCACGCTACCCCCACCCTGTCGCCCACCTTGAATTTTGAAGTGCCTTTGCCTAATTTCTCTACGAGCCCAATAAGCTGATGCCCGGGGACCACCGGAAGTTTTGTCGGTGACAGTCTTCCTTCAATTTCGTCGAGCTCCGTATGGCAAACCCCGCAGACCGAAATTTTAATACGGACTTCATTTTCTTCAGGTTCAGGAATGGGAATATCTAACAATTGAAGAGGCGCTCTGTCTTCTTTCAAATCAGATATTTTGTTTAGAATCATTGCTTTCATATCCGTATACGTAATGTAGGACATAAAAGTAGGCGCAATTGCTTATGCCACCCATGACATTTATCAGTAGCCAGCGAGTAGCACACTTAGTTGGTCCTCAATAAGGTGGTGAATTATCTATTAGAGTGTTAGTGTGGTTTATTTTCGAATTTTCAGATGACCTATATCATTTCATAAGTAACACAATATGAGTTCCTTTGGGGTTCATTAAAATCATGATTATGAAAACCAGGACACTTCTATTCATTTGGTTATTCCCCCTTTTAGCGATCTCACAATTCAAAACCGGGAAAGACGTTACCATTTCATCTCCGCAGAGCGACGATGTATACCTGGCAGGCGAGGATATCAGTATTGATGCAATGGTCAACGGCGATGTGGTAGCCGCTGGCAGCTATATTACCTTAAACGATTCCATTGTCCAGGATCTTATAGTGGCCGGTGGAGAGATTATTGTCAAAGGTTATGTGGCAGATGATATACGTATGGCGGGTGGAAAACTGACCATCGACTCAGAAGTCGGCGATGATGTTATCGTTGCGGGCGGCGAACTTACGATTACCAAAGATGCCATAATAAAGGGCAATCTGATAAGCGTGGGGGGCAAGACCAGAATAAAAGGAGTAATAATAGGAATGCTAAAAGCAAGCGCCGGCGAACTGAAAATGAACGGCATAGTGGAAGGTGACGCCATGCTGCAAGGGGGGGAAGTGGAAATAGACGGAAAAATATACGGCACCTCCGAAATTGTAGCCGAAGATTTGGAAATCGGTGAAAATGCCCAATTTCATAGAGATGTTACGTATTGGGCGGAAGACGGTGAAATCGATTTTAAGAATTCACTGGTCAATGCTACAGCCAAACTAGACGAAACCCTGATGGGCGAACATGAGGAAATTCCCTGGAAATTCTTTGGTATTGCCGCTTTTGGCTTTTGGGTCTTCTATATGCTTTCGGCATTTTTGGTCATCCTGTTATTGAACTATTTTTTTAAACCACTTTTTTCCGAGGCAGTTACTTATATCCAAAAAGATCTATTGAAAAGTTTTGGCTACGGTCTGATTTACCTCTTCGGCCTGCCCATACTTATCGCCTTTTTCTTTATAATCATCATCGGCATCCCCATCAGCTTGTTCCTTCTGTCGTTCTATCTTTTTAGCGTGCTGTTCGGGCATTTAGTCGGGGCCTTGCTGCTGACCTATTATTTGGAAAAACGCAATGGCAAACCCTGGGGATATTGGAAAACCGCGATTATAGCCCTGGGCTTCGCATTTTTCATAAGATTATTGACTTTTATTCCCTTGTTAGGATTTCTAATTGCATTCCTTGTAATGGCCATAGCCTATGGTTTATTGGCTTACACGATATGGCAAAGAAGAAATCAAAAAGACATAAAATTGGCTGAAGAATAACAGCATCCGAAGAAATACCTAAAACCGTTATCATTTAACTGGAAAGTACCACGGGCCCGCCTGCCTTCATATCATTACGGAGCACACGCCCTCCGGAGTAAAACGAAGGAGGGCAGGCCGGATTAGAAGCCCTTATTGGATTTTTGCAGGTTCTTCATTAGCCTTAAATTCTATAAGTCCTTGTACTATTGCTTTAATACATTCACATGGCGTAGGTCCTCCCTCCCACATCCCTTTGCAAGGTTCTTCAATTAACTCAGGTCGGTTCTGATTCATCCACTCCCTGGCTTCATAGTACAAATCCGGATCATTTGAGGAGGTTTGAACAGATCGGATTTGTTGATTTTTTATAATTAAATGAAAAGTGTCTGTAACATTTAAATCAATTTGAAGGGCACCCATCAGGTCATCTTTTACAGTGATAGGACATATCACCAGGGAATCATTCTTTTCTTCACAATTGAATCGTTTTATTATTTGGTAATTTCCACATTCTGCCCATTTTTGATAATACAAAATGCTGGGTTGAGATTCTTCAGCATTTGAGAGCTTTCCTTTTAAAGTGTCTCTGTTAAAAGAATAGAACGCATCAATAAACTGATTGGCGATAGCAACATTATTGTCGTGGCTAACAGAGGCTTCAGACTTAGTTCCATTTTTGCAGCCAACAATCAGCAGAATAGAGATGTAAAGTAGTTGTTTTAAATTCATAGGCAGATTTTTATCAGGACAGTATGGCTTCTTACGTTTTGTGTGAAATGCGTTTTCCTTAATCCCCGAAGCCTTAAGCGAAGGTGATAATCCCTTTATTTATTAATGTCATTATAAATGTCCCATACAGATTCCCATTTACCTTCGTGATTTTTCTTACTAAGCATAGCCCATTTAAAAGAACTATTTTCTATGGTTGAATCGGATTTCTGTATAGATATCTCTCCCAAACCTTGCATAGTTGCCCAGTCTCCAAAATAAATAACTTCCTGCACTTTTTCGGTAATCTTCATTTCACCGGCGTTCTTTGGAACCTCATCCTCGAAATGCTTCTTTATAGCCTCTCTACCTTGTATGGAGGAAAGTTCGGGGGGCATAAAAAGTGCTTCTTCCGAATATGTGTTTGAGCAACCCTCAGCATCTCCATTATTCCAGGCATTTAAAAATTCTTCTGTAACCGACTGCATTTTAATTAGTCCCGGACCACTATTTAAGATAACACCCTGTGGTATTTCATTATTAATGCCGTTGAAGTTTTTTCCCCAAAAAAAACCTATTGTAAACAGGGCTATTGCGACAATGAATATTATTATTCGGTTGCTGTTTTTTACAGAATTTCCCATCGATTATATGTTTTCAATTGGACAAAAATTCTCGAATATCATTAGACAATTTTAAAAAATCATCTTCGTGGATATACATCATATGGCCTCCTTCGTAATAGGTCATTTTAATTTTCTCTCTCTCTATTCCGTTGCGGGAAAAAGTATACTCAGCGTCAAAAAACGGAGTAATCAAATCAAAATATCCACTCGCCACCATAACTTTCATTTCCGTGTTCCGTCTCATTGTCTCGGCCAATTTTCGAGCAACATTAACAAAGGAAGGCTCCCATTGTTTCCCTTTAGCAATAGGTCTCCATTTCCAATTTTTGTAAATTTTATCATTAGAAGTAATATAAGGACGATCCATTTTAATAGAAAGCACCGATGCATAATAATGATTTAGGGCCGCAGTATACGCTGCACCTATTTGATAACTTGATGCATCTCCAAGATGAGGACCATCTGATAATTTATCAACTTCATTTCCCATAAAACGACCATCTAATCTGCCAAGAGCAAGACCCTGATCTGCAAGTAGTTCCTTTTGAAATCTATGCATTAAAATCCTAAGATCAGATTTTAAAATATAGTCCTTATCCAGACCAGTAAAATAGCTCAACTTTTCAGCTGCCTCATTTTTCTCAGTTTCATTAATTAAAGAACCTTTGTAAAGAACAGAGGCATACGAATTGAAAGTGTACTTTCTGCATTCATCTATAAATGATTCCAGTGTTTTTCCTTGCCCTGCTTTTTTATGATACCAGGCAGCTGCAGCCATACTGGGTAAGTATGTGAGATAAGAAGTTATATTGTCATGAACTGATGTTGAGCCGGCATAATCCAGGGCTTGAGAAATAAGTATTAAGCCATTTAATGCCATATTTTGTCCATCGCTCTCTAAAGTATTGGCTACGGTAACCGCTCTTACTGTACCAAAACTTTCACCAGCAATATATTTTGGTGAAAACCAGCGATTATTTTCCGTTATCCATTGTCTCATAAATTTAGCTATGGATTTAGCATCCTCATTTAGACCCCAATAGTCTTCAACTTTACCTTTACCGATAACCCGGCTATATCCGGTGCCAACGGGATCAATAAAAACCAGATCCGTCAGATCAAGTAATCCATTTTTATTATTCACCAAATTATAGGGAGCTGCACCATCATCCTCTTTTGCGTCAGAGTTTACTTTTACCAATTCAGGACCAAACATCCCCATATGCAACCACACTGATGCCGATCCGGGACCTCCATTAAAAACAAAAGTGACCGGGCGTTTTGATTGGTCGCTTAACCCTTCCTGGAGATAGGCAACTGACCATATAGAAGCAACCGCATTGCCAGATTTATTCTTTAAATATGTTTCTGATGCAAGTGCCTTATATCTAATTATTTTGCCCCCGTTTGTAATTTGATGAGTGGTAATATATGACTTAGGTTCCGGTACTGAGGTTGAATCTTGTTTTTTTTCTTGTGCTGAGACAGCTAAGGAAAATATCAGGAATATGGAAAGTATATTTAGCTTTATCATAGTTGGCATTTTAGGTTTTTTCAAATATAGTTGATTATTCGTGATTTAAATGCTTCCCGGTAACGCTGGCCGTGCCACCCGTTTTCTTGCGAATGCACCGTTCAATAGCGTAAACCGTGTCCGAAAGCGCCGTGCACCTGGCATATCTCTGCAGCGAATGAAGCAGCTTTCTCCAGGGAGTTTTCAATCAACGAGCCCGCCTGAACACTGGTGCTGGCTTTACCTCCGATATAGGAAATCAGGAATCCGCTGATGAAGGCATCTCCTGCTCCGAGCGTGTCTGTTGGTATCACTGCCTGGGGAGCCTGTCTAAACCAGGATCGACCATTGAATAGAATTACTTCGTGGGGACCCCGTGTGGCCACTGCCACGGCACAGCCTCTATTCACAGCTTTCTCAAGAAGTTCCATTGCCGCTTCTTCGGTCCAATCGGCACAGGAAAAAAAACCGATGTCGATGTACCGGCATAGGGATAGCGCATGTTCGCTCTCGAAGTCATCCGAAAAGTCGTAGCTGACCAGGGGCTTCAATCCTTGCATTTGCGATAGATAGCGATCCATATAACTGTACGCACTGGTATGGACAATTGAAAACGATTGCAGGTAATCGACATCGTCGAAAATGAATTCCATTGGAACAGATTTGCTAACTCCACCCTCGTTCGATGAAATAAAAACTCTCTCGCCATCTTCGATTGTCAAAATTGCCCGCCCATTTGGTCCGTCAACACAGCGGCAATGGGAAATATCCACGCCGATTTTTGTGAGTGTTCGTTGCACATGCTTAGCGCTCTCATCGCTTCCAAAAATGCCCAGATAGGCCGAATTGCAGCCCAACATTGACGCATATACAGAAAAATTGAGTGCGTTACCCCCCGGAAACATCGTTCGTATATGAATGTAGTCGTCCACGACATTGTCGCCGATACCAATAACCTTCATAGCACACTTCTCCATCATCAAAATTAATATTCCACTTTACCCATATAACGGCGTGTTTCAAGTGGATGATTACGAATCTGTGCCAATGCTTCCCGGTAATCACACAGCACGCTGTAGAACAAGATGGGATTAAAAAACTCGACAACTGACTCTGGAAGCACACCAATACCGAGCTCTTTGGCATCGATTATTACATAATTTTTCGCGTAAGTTTTAAGGAAGTCGATTACCCGCTGATCCAGGGGGCGAGTGCGGCCTTCATTTACCAATACTATGAAATTGGTTTTTTTGTCTGTAATTTCGAAAGGACCGTGAAAAAACTCCCCTGAGTGAATTGCGCTTGCGTTTAGCCATTGCATTTCCATCAGGGAGCAGATGGCGAAACCATAAGCGAGTCCGAAGCTCGCTCCGCTAGATAAGGTATAGAACAATTTCTCATTCTGATAATTCTCTGCGAATGTCAAGACTCGCTTGCCCACTTGCTTGCGTGCTGCTGCAACGACATCATCTATCTTAAGTAAAGCTTCCTGAAATTCTTGGTAATTGGCATATCCCTCCGACTGTTGCAATATTTCAAGACAAAGTGCCAGTGTAATTGCCATCGGATTATTTTGAACATTTGATTCATCACCCCACTCGTATACAACATTGTGATCCGAAAAAGCAGCGAGCTCCGATGACTTATTGTGAGTCAATGAGACAGTGAGAGAACCGACTGCTTTTGCAACTTTCACCGCCTCAACTATCTCTGGCGTAACACCGCTATGCGAGCAAAAGATAACAACCGACCGCTCTCCGAGCACCTTCGGCACTGCATAAACAAACTCGTTGGCCGTATAGAGATCAGTGCGCAAAAGGCGGCTCTCACACGCCAGGAAGAATTTGGCAGGGTAGAGATCTACTAGTGACCCTCCACAGGCAACAAAAAATACCTCTGACATTTGAACCCCGTCTTCAGTTCTCGCCATGAGCATTTTGACCAGCGCCTTAGTATGTATGGAAATTGAATTCATAAAATTTAATACTGATATTATGTTAGCATCTTTTTTAATTTTAATAAACGGAAATAGTCAACAAGATCATGGTTGTAATCAACAATAGTATAAGAAGAGGCATTATAAATTGCAACCACTTATTGAAACCTATTTTCACAATAGCCAGGGCTGCTAATATTAAACTCGTAGGATTGATCAAATAAAATAGTCCCATACCATATTGATAAGTGTTAACAATAGTCTCTCTTCCAATGTTTACAGTATCTGCTAATGGCGACATGATTGGCATGGTTAAAACAGCCATTCCTGAGGACGATGGCATAAAAAAGGATAACCCGCCATAAATAAAGAGCATGACATTCGTAAACACACCTTTGTTCATCCCTTCTGTTAATGTACTGGCATGAAATAAAATGGTATCGCTAATAAGTCCATCTTCCATTAAAATGGTAACACCACGGGCGATCCCAACAATAAAGGCAACACTCAGTAAAGAGGCTGCACCTTTTGCAAACACCTCCACGAAAACACTTTCTTTGATCTTGCCAATAATACCAATAAGGATGGCGCCAATAAGAAAGGTAGTTGTCATTTCTACAAACCACCAACCTAAAAAGGAAACACCATATATCATAACGACGAAACATAATGAAAATACAACGGTAATGAGTCTCAGTCTATTTGTGAATTCCGTTGTTGTATTCATGGGTTTTATTCCAAACACTTTCTCCAGTTCCTCTTTTTGGTCATAAATAATTGACTTAGATGGATCGACTTTTACGCGTTTTGCATAGTAAAGAATATAAAGAATGGTAATAGCCAAACAAACAACCAGCATGATTAAGCGATTGTTGAGACCCGTTGTCCAATTTATTCCAGCCGCATCCGAAGCAATAATCGTAGAAAACGGATTTATAGTAGAGCACATTGTCCCAATTCCTGAACCGAGAAAAATACAGGCAAGCCCAACCATCGCATCGTATTTTGCTGCCAGGAATACAGGAATTAAAATGGGGTAGAAGGCCATTGTTTCTTCGGCCAGACCAAAGGTTGTCCCACCGGCTGCTATAAGTGTTGTTACCAAAATAATTAGAATATACTCTCTGCCTTTAAGTGTTTTTGCCATCCAGAATATTCCGGCATCAAATGCGCCTGTGAGGTTCATAATGCCAATTAAGCCGCCAATAATAAGGATTAAAAAGATGATGTCTGCTGCTGCGATTATCCCTTTTATAGGCGATGTTGCCAAAGCCGCAAGGCCTTGTGGTTTTGATTCCAGTTCTTTATAGGTGTCGGGAATTCCAATTGGCCTATAGATATCACCACTTATAAATTTTTGAATAGGAATTTTAATGTTGAGGTTCTCTAAAGTTTCTTGCGTTGCCGGTAATTCGATGCTCTCTTCTATGCTGGTTTTGTTAAATGTATTGCTTGTAGCATTGTAAGCCAGACTATCGTATTTTCCTGCAGGAACTATCCATGTTAAAAGTGTTACAAATACGGCAATGAAGATTAGAATGGTTTGGGCAGTTGGAAATTTTAGTTTTTTCATTTATGAATTCTGTTACTATTTCTTGGTTGGTTCAAATGCACCACAACGCTATTGTACCTGCCTGCCCGCCTAAGGCGGGCCTGCCCTCCTAAGGCGGGTATGAAAAGTAGCATTTTTATAATCGCAATCTTTTCGGATAGGTTAAATGTATTAAAAAAACGCAAGCTTAAATGACTTGCGCTTAGTTGACTATTTTTTATAAACGCTGTTCTGGTAAATCTAATAATATTCAAAATTTAATTTCTTCACATTGGTCTTATTTAATTTAAAGACGACTTATTATATATTACTGGCATTTGTCCTTTCCATTTATTCCATAAATTATTGTCGCTTATTAGATTAGCCATAAAGTGACCTACATTAATACGACTGGTTTTACCTCCGTCAAAAATTGCACTTCTGATTGGCGAAGAGTGTAATTCGTATTCGGTTACTTCTTCCTCGTTGGTTAAATTGTCTGGTCGTATAGCAGCCCACTCAATGAATTGATTGTTTTGACCAATTTTGGTCCTCAAATAATCCGCAGCATTTTCATTGTCCACGTGCGGGGGTAATAGCAACCTTATAAGTCCAATAACACATTTTTGACCAAACGAAATAGGCTCGCTTAAGTCACGATTTCGGTTACCGATAGTATTCATTAAAACATATTTTATTGGTCTCTCTGGATTATTGTCTTTTATAACATTGCAAAATCGGCGAGCCGAATCTGTCACTAGTTTTCTAGGTTGTCCGTAGACACCTTTCCAATTCATATTATGTCCAAGACATGAAGCAATTGCCTGACAACCCTTAGTATGTTCACTAATCTGGCTGTCACTTAGTTCTAAAAGGCTTGCAGAAATTATTAATACCTTGTCATTGCTTTTCCAGGATTCTGGTAATTTTTCAGGAGACCGCACAATCACCTTAACTTTTTGTCCTCTATTCAGAAGCTGCTCAACCAATTGCCTTCCTGTAGCCCCACTTGCACCTAATACTAAAGTTGTCATATTATTAAATTTTGATTTTATAATTTCTCAATAACTGTTTTTCTCCAAAAATATACTCCAAATAATAAGGTTACTTTGGCAAACATAAGTCAACCAATATATACGTGAAGGATATAAATTAACCATTGCGTAATAAAATAGGCTACTTGTAATTGTAACAACAGGCAAGAAAATAAAGATTGTCTTCCATGCTTCTCAGCGTTCGGATGCCTTTTTTAGTATTTCAGTCTTTTAGATTCGTTTTATGGAAGACGACAGGATATAGGTAAAGTTAGATGTACCTAACAATTTCATTTGCTTACAACGATTCGGTTATGCACAATAGTATCCCGCCAGGGTATTATTGCTTTTTGGTGTTGTTCAGGAAGTACATGGGCTAAATACACTGTTCATTAGCTTATTACTCTTCAACTTTTGGGTCTGCAAACCATGTATCTCGAAAAATTTTCCATTCTCCATCAACTTTCTTCCAGACTAACAAATATTTTCCTGTCGCTTTCCATTTACCGGTAGCATGGGCAAAATATCCGGTTCCCTGTTCCACAATCAGGTCTTCGTTTCCCCATATCCCTGTTGAGGTAAAACTTCCGGTAACACTATCCCTGATCCAGCCTTCAAAAACTTTTATAATATTTTGCCTGCCAATTGTAGACGGACTTCCATCATGAAAAATCTCTGCGTCTTCAGCATACAAACTCCCTAATGCTACTTTGTCTCCATTAACCATTGCATCTTCATATGTTCTTAGACGAGATGTTATTTCACTTTTTGTCTTTTCCAAATCGAATGGAGTTGTGTTATTCCTTGGTTGATTACAGTTGACAAGAGCCAATGTCAAGAAAGCAAACAAAGCTAAATTTGTCATCTTATTTAAAGAGGGTGTGAAAGTCATAAGTTGTTTTTAAGTTGCTGATATTTCAAATGTATTTTGTCCTATGGTTGATATATAATGCCTTTTCTTTAATCACCGAAGCCTTAAACAGAGGTGATAGTTCTTTTTATATTGTTATTTATAGTCTGTTTTTTAGATATCCTAAAGTTTGGTACTTAATTTAATTCTACTGCCATTAAGGAATCCGGACGAACATGAATTTGGCTCTTCATTTTCATCCCCATTCAGGAAATTGAGTGGTATTCAGATCCAGAGATGCAATAGTCTGCAGATCAGATTCTGCAAGCTCAAAATCGAAAATATCCAGATTTTCAATCATATGTGCTTTTTGGGAAGATCTTGGGATTGCAATAATTTCTCTCTGGAAGTGCCACCTTAAGCATACCTGAGCGATGCTCTTATTATACTTTTTGCCAATATCAGCCAGGGTTTGGTTGCTAAAAATTCCATTTCTGCCGGCAGCAAAAGGAGACCAGGCTTCCATTTGCGTCTCAGAGTTCTTCAAAAACTCATATGACTTGTCCTCCTGAAAGAAAACATGCGTCTCTATTTGGTTGATCGCAGGTCTGATTTTGGCATATTCCATCATATCATCAAGTTGATCAGGTAAAAAATTGCTCACTCCAATGGCTCTGATTTTGCCCTCAGTGAAAAGTTCTTCCATGGCCTGCCATGAACCTTTTACATCTCCTCTGGGCCGGTGGATGAGATAAAGATCTAAATACTCTGTACCCAATTTGTTTATGGATGTTTCAAATGCCTTCTTTGTACTTTCATAGCCCGAATCATCAACCCAAAGTTTTGACGTAATAAATAGTTCCTTTCTATCAATACCACTTTGCTTAATCCCTTCTCCTACAGCTTCTTCGTTTCCGTAAATATGAGCGGTATCAATAAGGCGATAACCGACTGAAATTGCGTCATGCACACATCGTGTCCCGATAACACCTTTTAGCGTATTTGTGCCAAAACCAAGCCTTGGCATTGGTATGCCATTGTTGAGCAGTACGGTTGGAATTGAATTTTTTATTTGGGTAGAGGAAAGAGCACCAAATAGTTTTGAACTTCCTAAACCCACAAACATTGTTGCAGCAGCAAACTTTGTACTTCTTTTTAAAAACTCCCGACGTTTTACTCCATTACCATGATTTTCCATACTCATTTCTCATTTCTTTATTTATATAAAAATAGCTAAAACTCTATTGAGTAACAATTTCTGGTAATTTAAGGATGAGCGCTGCAGCTGGTTATCCCGATTGCTATATCTAAATCAATGCCGTCGCCAGACAATTCCATCTTTTATAATTGTCTTTTTTGAAAGTAGATTTATAGAATTGATTAGGGGACTTTGTTCAAATAATATCAAATGTGCTTTTTTTCCAACTTCAATTGAACCATAATTTGTCTCCATGTTTATTGTCTTTGCGCCGTTTATAGTTGCAATTTTAAAAACTTCGCTCATGGGGATACCCAGATCATTTAGTAGTAACATTTCCGAAAGTATCGTTTTTCCAGGTTCAAATGTATCTGTCCCTGTGTTAAGTAAAATTCCATTTTCATAAAGTTTATATACCAATGCAGCCAACACATTGTACCCCATTTTCGCCCGATTCAATTTCTCTCCAGACCAATTCAATTCATCCCTTTGATGAACGATTATTTGGTTATCAGCATTGGTTAATCCTATTGGCTGAGCATAAAGATGAAGCGTCGGGGTAATTGAGGCATTACTCTTTTTTAATAGTTCAATTAATGCCAATATCGAAGGATCATTAATTCCTATAAAATTGAATGTTTCATACTCTCGATAGCGCCAATTCTCCTCATCATCAGGGGGAAGGTTGGATAAGTCCATTGAAGCTGATTCGTAATTTCTGATAACATCCAAAAAAAGAGTTTTTGCATGTTCGAAATTTTTTAAACCCAATGCACATGCTGTTTCAATAGAAATCATCGAGTTTTCGATATGTCCGAAAATAGTCATTTCCAATTTTTCGGCAGTACGAATTGCTGTGCTAAGCTCTGTCTCCCTGATCAAACTATAGACTTTGATTTGTCTAATTCCAGAATTGTGATATTCTTCAATTTTAGAGATTACATTGCTGCTATCACTTACATATACGTGATTGTAAAATTTTGTATCTAATGAAACTAATGCCCCTCCCGTGGGATAATAATCAATGTAATCGGGATGATGTTTCATCCAGGATTGCTCCATTGGTATATGTGATTCTCTTCCTCCGGCCGAACGCACTACAGTAACTCCATACGGCATATATTGTTTTGTTATAAGACCTCTGGAGATTTGAAAGTTCTTAGGATTTGTTATTTCGGTCGTATCTCCAAAGATAAAATTCAAGTGATTGTGTACATCAATGAAAGCTGGAGTCAGTAGACTTTCTTTGGCGTCTATAATATTCTTTAAGTTATAATCAGAAGTATTGGTTTTTGATATTTTTTTAATCAGACCATTCTTGATAAAAATAGACTTATTATTTTCTATTTGTCCTGTATGAACATTGAATAGAGAGGCATTGACAATAGCCAATTGGTAATCTTCCGTACTGCGTTTGCTACACGATAAAAAGCTCAAAAAAATTGTATAAATAAGTATTCCGCCAATACATTTTTTCATTAGCTGTAAGATTTATTAAAAGACAATTAAAAAACTCAAATGTTACGGCATAATATTCTTACCAACGGTCTTTCTTTTATTCAATTTCAAGTTTTATAAAATTTGTGTGATTAATTTATTACCTTACTAATAAATAAAAAATTATGCCTAAAGTAGTTTTTACACACGCGGTCAAGGATGTTGATCTTTGGCTGAGTAAGCACTCCGAGCGAGTCGAATTGTTCGCAGGATGGGGGTCGAACATTGTAGGTTACGCTATCGCAGATGGGGGAAATATGGTGGCACTTAGCATTGATGTTCACGACATGGACGCCATGCAGGCGTCTCTGGGAACAGACGAAATTGACAGGGCAAAGGAAGCCCACGGGGTTTCGGGGTCTATTGCGATGTTTGTAGCACCAGAATAATTCGAGAGCCTCTTAACAGCGGTTAGAGCCCAAAACTTCGGAAAATCTTTTATCGGACCTTTTGACAAGTTGTTTGGAAAGAGGAAGTAGTACTGCAACTGATATTCCAATATGCCTCCAGGGATTTTATTAACTATACATCAGTTCTTTCAATTACTATATTCAAAGAAAAAAGATCAAAAAATTGATAAGCTGGCAATTAACAACACGTCTCTTCCGGAGGCTAAGAGAGAAAGATTAAAAAAGTTTTTGGCACAAAAAAAGGGGTCTTTTTAGACCCCCTTTATAGAATTAAACGTGACTAAGCTACTTGTTAACGTGCTGTCTTGTTGCAGACCAGTAAGCACTTCTGTTGTTTTTTGCGTTGGAAAAAAAGGTAACCCTTTTTGACGCAACTGGTGTCTGATTTTTAAAAGTTCTC
>Ga0209456_10000186_pt1 | contig 35133 bp, 33 predicted proteins | sample COG_11_FD_184755 | JGI IMG/M metagenome (GOLD analysis project Ga0209456, IMG submission 184755) | Pelagic marine sediment microbial communities from the LTER site Helgoland, North Sea, for post-phytoplankton bloom and carbon turnover... | ecosystem: Environmental > Aquatic > Marine > Neritic...
GATAGAGGCGCGGCCCTTGTCGGGCCTTAGCACGGTGTACAAGACACGCAGCGTCGTCGACTTGCCCGCACCGTTGGGTCCAAGCAGGCCCGTAATCTTGCCATCGGGCGCGTTGAAGCTGACACCGCGCACCGCGTGCACTTTGCCAAAGGACTTGTGAATTTCCTCTACCTTGATCATGGCGCAGGCCCCGAGAAGTCAACGAAGAAGGGCATGACGAAGTCTCGCTCCATGCATTCCGCGTCGACGGCGGCCGGGTCAGCGGCGGCCACAAAATCGGCGATAAGTCGGCTCATACAGCCGACGCCAAGCTGGCCGTGACCCTGGTGCTTGCCGATGAGGTGCGTGGCATTCGTCAGGTCAACGGCGGCTAACTCCGCGTAGCGCGGCGGGGTAATGGGATCTGCATCGCCCGACAGAAGCAGGAACGGGATGTCCGTAGCGAGGGGTGCTTTGAACTCCGCGTCGATCGGACCCCGGGGCCAGTCCGTGCAGATGGCCTCGAGCGCATCGAGCTGGAATGTGCCCATGTAACTCGCGGCGATACCGTCGAAGTCGATCGTCGTTCTGTCCAGGAAGGGCAGGTCCTCGGTGCACATCACTGTATTGTGCATGCCGAGCGCGAGCGCGTCGGACATCGCAATAGCGGTCATCATGTACTGGCTCGCGAGTGGCACCCAGTTGCCCTGGCCTGCTTCGTGAACAAAGAGGGGAAGCAGCGCGATTGTTGGTGGGCTGTAGGCAAGGAGCCGGACCGCGCCGGCCAGCTCCGTCTCGCCAAACGAAACTAACTCGGCCCTGCCGGTGCTCGGATGCGGCACGCTGACCTCGACCGGCGCCTCGCGCAGCTCAGCAACGATGTTGGCAAACGTCGTCTCTATCCCGGGGAAGCGCTCGTTGCATGAAGCGTCTTCGACGCAGCGCGCGAGAATCCTGTCGACGGCTTTCTGGCTTTCAGTAGCAATCTCCGGTCCGAGCGCGATCTGTGGCGGGACGACGCCGTCAATAACGACCGTGCGCGTGGAGTCCGGGTAGCGCCTCGCGAAATGCTGAGCAACTCGCGTGCCGTAGGACACGCCATAGAGATTGAGCGCTGAGTAGCCGAGCGCCTCGCGAATTGCCTCGAGGTCCGTGACGGCTATGCTGGTCGAGAAATAACGAGGATCGTGCGGCAGGCTTTCGAGGCACTCCGCGATGAACTGGATCGTGTCCTCGAGCGTAAACTCGCCTTCGAATAGCAGCGCTTCGTCATCGATCGGGCAGTCCATACGAGAGGATTCGCCGGTGCCACGCTGGTCGACGAGCAGAATGTCGCGATTGCGGCGGACCGGCTCGAATGCGCCAGCATAGGCTGAATAGAATTCCACGGCGCCCTGGCCGGGACCGCCGGCGAGGGGCACGATCGGGTCGTTCTCGGGACTGAGGTTGAGCGCCGGCACTACGGCGACCCGAATTTCGATCTCGGGCGAACCCTGATCCGCCGGGTTTTCGGGGCGCAACATCGTGCCGCAGCGCGCTTTGATACCGGGATACCCCGGCCCGGCGCTGATGCGGCAGTCCTCCAGTGCAAGCGCTTGTGCGGTGCTCGTGTTGCACGCGGCCAGCAGCACCAATGCCACGATCGTCAGACAAGGGGTTCGAACAGGAAGGCGGAGCATGGAATACCCGGGGACCAAACGAACGCGCTATCTTGGACAAACCCCTATTGATAGTAAAGTTTCTGGTAGAATCCGCGCCCACTTCGAGCTTGAACTGGTTAAGAATTAACCAATGTTGGGTCGTTTATGTCCAATGGTTTTGATGTCATCGTGATTGGCGGCGGTCACGCCGGTACGGAAGCCTCCCTGGCGGCCGCACGGGCAGGTGCGCGGACGCTGCTCGTGACCCACAAAATTGCGACGCTGGGGCAAATGAGCTGCAACCCGGCCATCGGCGGAATCGGCAAAGGCCACCTGACCCGGGAAATCGATGCGTTGGGCGGCGCCATGGCACAGGCGATCGATCGGGCGGGCATACAGTTTCGTACGCTGAACGCATCCAAGGGACCGGCAGTACGGGCCACGCGCGCGCAGGCCGATCGCGAGCTGTACCGCGACACGATACGCGGCATGATACTGGGCCAGCCAAATCTCGAAGTGGTCGAAGGCTCGGTCGACGACCTGATCATCGAAGAGGGCCGGGTCGCCGGCGTCACCACTGAATTCGGGGTCAATTACCTTGCGCGCGCTGTGGTACTGACCGTCGGGACGTTCCTCGGCGGCCGCATCCTGATTGGCAGCACGGAAGAGGCCGGCGGACGGATCGGCGACGAGCCGTCGAACAGGCTGGCGGCACGCCTGCGGGAACTGCCGTTCAATGTCGCGCGCCTGAAGACGGGTACGCCACCGCGCCTGGACGGCCGGTCATTGAACTACGACGTGATGCAGGAGCAGTCGGGGGATACGCCGGTGCCCGTGTTCTCGTTTCTCGGCGAGCGCCAGCAGCATCCGCGGCAGATCTCGTGCTGGATTACGAAGACGACCGAAGAAACCCACGACATCATTCGTGGCTCGCTGGATCAGTCACCGATGTATGCGGGAATGATCGAAGGTGTCGGCCCGCGCTACTGTCCGTCAATAGAGGACAAGATTGTGCGTTTCGCGGACAAGGCATCGCACCAGATTTTCGTCGAGCCCGAGGGACTGTCCACCGACATCGTCTACCCCAATGGAATTTCGACGAGCCTGCCCGCCGATGTGCAGGAGCGCTTTGTTCATTCGATCATCGGTTTCGAGAGCGCGAAGATCACGCAACCGGGCTACGCGATCGAGTATGACTATTTCGATCCACGTGATCTCAAGCCGACACTCGAAACCAAGCATGTCAACGGGCTGTATTTCGCGGGCCAGATCAATGGCACAACCGGCTACGAGGAGGCCGGTGCGCAGGGCCTGCTGGCGGGCATCAATGCAGCACGCCATGCGCGCGGCGAAGAGGAATGGTTTCCCGAACGTCATGAGGCGTACATCGGCGTGCTTGTCGACGACCTGGTCACGCGCGGCGTGTCAGAGCCGTATCGGATGTTCACGAGCCGGGCGGAATATCGGCTGACGTTGCGAGAGGATAATGCGGACCTTCGCCTTACACCGAAGGGCCGCGACCTGGGCCTCGTCGACGATGCGCGGTGGGAAGCGTTTCAAGCCAAGTGCACGGCTGTGGAGAAAGAGCAGGCCCGCCTTAAGGCGACGTTCGTGAAATCGGCCGGTGCGGCAGCCGCGGCGCTGTTGAAGCGACCGGAACTTGGCTACGCCGACGTTGTGGCACTTGCCGAAGTTGGCCCGGGCGACGAACTCGCGAGCGCCGAGCAGCAGGAGCAGGTCGAACAGCAAGTCGAAGTGCGCGCCAAATACGCCGGCTACATCGATCGCCAGGAACGCGAGATTGCGAAGAATGCGAAACAGGAATCGCTGCGGCTGCCAGATGACATCGACTATGCGCGGGTTGATGGTCTTTCAAATGAGGCGCGACAGAAACTCATGTCGGCACGGCCTGCAACCGTCGGCCAGGCATCGCGCCTCGAGGGCATGACGCCGTCAGCGGTATCGCTGCTCCTGATTCATCTCAAGAAGCGGCAACTGCAGAAAAGCGCCTAGTTCGAGCAGCGGTTCAGGTATGCTTCGCGCATGAACACGATACGCCTGATCGCACTACTGTTTTTGCTGGCGCTCGGGGCTGCCTGCGGCACCGATGACGACTCGGCGGAGCCGAGAGATACGCTGCAGCGCGGCATTCCGACCGACCCCGAAACGCTGGATCAGCACAAGGCGCGCACTATCCAGGCCGCAGACGTGCAGCGAGACCTCGGCGAGGGGCTCGTCGGCTATTCTGCCGTGGGCGAACTGGTGCCTGCGGCGGCGACGAGCTGGGACGTTTCGGAAGACGGCCTGACCTACACTTTCCACCTGCGCGAAGGCGCGAAATGGTCCAATGGCGACCCGGTCGTCGCGGCACACTTCGTGGCGAGCGTCGAACGACTGGTCGACCCGGATACGGCCGCATTCTATGCACAGTTCCTGTCGGATATAGCCGCTATCGAGGCGGCCGACGACCTGACGTTGGTGATGACGCTCGCACAGCCGACCCCTTACCTGCTCAGCCTGCTGACACATCCGGCGACCTTTCCGATTCACACGCCGTCGGTCAAGGAGCTTGGCGATGGGTTTGCCCGGCCCGGCAAGCTCGTTTCCAATGGCGCCTATGTTCTTGATGCGTGGATTCCGGGCTCGGTGATTTCGCTGCGTCGAAACGAGCACTATTGGAACGACGCGTCAACGTCGATCGACAAGGTCAACTACCATGTGCTCGTACAGGACAGCTCGGAGCTGAATCGCTATCGTGCGGGTCAGTTGCATATCACGAGTACCGTGCCGCCCGACAGCTTCGCACAGGTGCAGGCGGAGCTCGGCGATCAACTGCACGTTGCGCCGTACCTTGGCGTGTATTACTACGGTTTCAATCTCTCCAAGCCGCCATTCAAGGACAACCCCGGCCTGCGGCAGGCGCTGTCGATGGCAATTGATCGAGAGCAGCTAACGGCAAAAGTCACCGGACGTGGCGAAGTGCCGGCGTACAGCTGGGTGCCGCCAGGGACGCACGACTATGAGCCACCTGCGCTGAGCTACTCCGCCATGACCCAGGCGGAACGTAACCAGGTCGCGCGCAATCTCTACAAGGCCGCTGGCTATAGCGATGACAATCCGTTGCGCTTTGAGCTGCGTTACAACACGTCCAATACACAAGGGCGTGTTGCTGCTGCCATCCAGAATATGTGGAAAGAAGCTCTCGGGGCCGAGGCAACCCTGGTCAACGAAGAGTTCCAGGTGCTGCTGTCGAACATTCGCGGTCGTGAAATAACGCAGGTGTTTCGGTCGAGCTGGATCGGTGACTACAACGATGCACATACTTTTTTGAAAATCCTGGAAAGCGACAATCCGGCCAACTCGCCCGGCTACGCAAGTGACGAATTCGACTCGCTGATGCAAAGAGCGGCGGAACAAACGGACCTCGATGCGCGCCGGCTCTACCTTGAGGAAGCCGAGCGCGTGATGCTCGCGGACCACCCCACCATTCCGATCTATTTCTATTTGAGCAGGCATCTCGTCAGCACCGAGATCGAGGGCTGGGGAGACAACGTTCTGGATTACCATTACTCTCAGCACCTGAGCTTCAAAGCGGCCCAATAGCCGCGCTGGATCAAATACTTGCTGCGCTACACGCTGCTCAGAATCGTAGGGGCGATTCCGACCTTGTTGTTGGTTATCGCGCTCGCATTTCTCATGGTGCACGCCGCACCGGGCGGACCGTTTGACGATGAGCGCGCGCTGCCCGCGGAGGTCGAAGCCAATATCGCAGCGGCGTATCACCTCGACGAGCCTTTGCCGAAGCAGTTCGTGAGATACGTGTCGGGGCTGCTGCGAGGAGACCTCGGACCGTCTTACCGCTACGTCGACTACTCGGTCAATGAGCTGATCGCCACCGCATTCCCCTACTCCCTGCGCATCGGCGCGCTGGCCATGGCGCTGGCGCTTTTGATTGGTGTCAGTGCGGGCACGTTAGCCGCGCTGCGGCAGGGCACAGCGCTCGATCGAGTGGTCATGGGCTTTTCGATGACTGGCATCTCGATTCCTGTGTTCGTCGTGGCGCCGGTGCTCGTGTTACTGCTCGCCGTCAAGTTGCAGTGGCTGCCGGCGGGCTGGAGCGAAACCGGTGGCGCGGGGCGCTACATCCTGCCCGTCGTTACGCTGGCGCTGCCGCAGATCGCGTACATTGCGCGGCTGACGCGCGCGAGCATGATCGACGTGCTTGGCCGGGACTTTATCCGTACGGCTCACGCGCAGGGCCTCGGCACAGCGACGATCATCCGCGTGCACGCGCTCAAGCCGGCGATGCTACCTGTGCTGTCTTACATGGGCCCGGCGATCGCAGCGATCCTGACGGGTTCGGTCGTCGTTGAAGAGATCTTCGGCATACCCGGTCTCGGGCAGTTTTTCGTCCGCGGCGCATTGAATCGGGACTACACGCTGGTGCTCGGCATCGTCGTCTTCTACGCGACGCTGATCATTGCGCTGAACCTGGTCGTGGACATTCTCTACGGCGCGATCGACCCACGAGTGCGGTACCGATGAGCGGCAATCGGACAGTAAAGGTGACCGGTACCTTTTTGCTGGCGATTACGGTGGCGGCGCTGGTGGGCCCGTGGATCAGCCCGAACGATTACGTGACGACCAACCTCGACCAAATCCTCGTTTCGCCATCGGTAAGCGGCATGCACTGGTTTGGCACGGACGGACTCGGTCGAGACTTATTCGTGCGCACGATGCATGGTATTCGCGTGACGATGCTCGTCGCGGTCGTGGCCAGCCTGGTCAGCCTTGTCATCGGCGTTGCCTACGGGGCGATCGCGGGCTTTGTTGGCGGCCGCGTCGATGCCGTGATGATGCGTCTCGTGGATACGCTCTACGCGCTGCCGTTTATCTTCTTCGTGATCCTGCTCATGGTCGTGTTCGAGCGAAATTTCTTCCTGATCTTTGTAGCAATTGGTGCGATCAACTGGCTCGATATGGCGCGCATCGTGCGTGGGCAAACCCTGTCATTGCGAGAGCGCGAATTCGTCGAGGCGGCACGACTGACCGGCGTGAGTACAGCACGCATCGTCTTCCGGCATATCGCGCCCAACCTGATGGGAATTGTAATCGTGTATGTCACGCTGACGATTCCACAGGCGATTCTGGTTGAGTCGTTCCTGAGCTTTCTTGGGTTGGGCGTGCAGGAACCACAGACGTCGCTGGGCGCGCTCGTCGATGCAGGCGTCAACCAGATGGAGCGGGCATCGTTTGCGCTGCTGATACCCGCTACGCTGCTGGCCCTGATACTCATGTGCTTCAACTTCCTGGGCGACGGGCTGCGCGATTATTTCGACGCGAGGCAGTCACCGTGAGCCTGCTCGACGTAACGGGGCTGAAGATTCGCTATGGCGAAGACACCGTTGTCGACGGCGTAGACCTGTATATCGAACGCGGGGAATCGGTGGGCCTCGTTGGTGAGTCGGGGTCCGGTAAATCACAGTCGGCGCTGGCGATCCTGGGCCTGCTGCCGAAGCACGCGCGCGTCGAAGGAAGCATCGAGTTCGACGGGCAGCAGCTCCTCGGGGCGGGTGAAGAGAAGCTCAACACAATTCGTGCTCGTCGCATCGGGATGGTGTTCCAGGACCCGATGCAGGCATTGAATCCTTATCTGCGTGTGGGCACGCAACTCAAGCAGATCATTCTGAGTCACGGCCTTGCGGAGAAAGCGGAGGCGACCACACGTGCGATCGAGATGCTCGCGAAGGTTGGCCTGCCCGATCCCGAGCGACAGTTTCGCGCGTACCCACACCAGCTCTCGGGCGGCATGCGCCAGCGCGCGATGATTGCATCGGCCCTGATCGCCGAGCCCGACCTGTTAATTGCCGACGAGCCCACCACGGCACTGGATGTCACGGTCCAGGCACAAATACTCGATCTGCTGGAAGACATTCGTGACAACACGGCGCTGCTGTTGATTACGCATGACCTGGGCATCGTCGCCGGGTATTGCGAGCACATGATCGTCCTGGAGCGCGGCCGAGTCGTGGACGCCGGGCCGACGACCTCGCTGTTCGCGGCGCCCGGGCATGCGCACACGCGAACCTTGATTGCCGCTGCGCCAAGGGTCGACCGTGGCGACGTGCCCGCACCGGTGTCGGCCAGCACCATCCTGAGTGTTGGCGATGTGGCGATCGACTACGACGAGCTGCACGCGGTAAGCGACGTTAACTTCTCGGTCAGGAAAGGAGAGACCGTCGCAGTGGTCGGTGAGTCCGGCTCGGGCAAATCGAGCCTGGTACGAGCGGTACTCGGCCTGGTGCCGATGGCGAGGGGTCGCGTGGTCTACTCTGGCGACACGCTCGAAGGGCCCGTTCAGAGCCGGAGCCTCGAGATGCGACGCGATCTGCAGCTGGTATTCCAGGATCCGGTCGGCGCCCTTAATCCGCAGATGCGAGTCCAGACCATTGTCGAGGAACCGCTGCTCGTTCATGAGCCGGCACTCTCTGCTTCCGAACGACGAGGTCGCGCTGCCGCGATGCTGGATAAGGTCGGGCTCGAAGAAAAGTTCCTGCGTCGTTACCCACACGAGCTTTCGGGTGGGCAGGCGCAGCGTGTCGCGATCGCCAGGGCGCTGATACTCGATCCGAAAATTCTGATCTGCGATGAAGCCGTCGCCGCACTTGATGGCACGGTTCGGGCGCAGGTGCTCAACTTGCTGCGCGACGTTCAGGCCGAGACCGGGTTATCGATCATCTTTATATCGCATGACCTGGCGGTGGTTCGCTCGATCAGTCACCGCGTCCTCGTCATGTACATGGGTCGCCTGGTCGAAGTGGCGGATAATGAAAACCTGTTCGCTGCGCCGGCGCACCCATACACGCAAGCGCTTATCAGGTCGGTTCCAGTGCCGGATCCGGTGGTTGCGCCGGGTCGCGCGCCGCTGCTCGGCGAGGTACCTTCATTGTTCAGCCCGCCAGCAGGCTGCGTGTTTCATCCGCGATGCCCCAAGGCAGACGCGACTTGCGCCGACACGGCGCCGACACTTCGCGATCTTGGCGGCAGCCGCGTTGCCTGCCACCACCCCAATAACTAGGGCATGGCGCCCAGCGGGATCGGAATCGGCGCGCCGTTGACCGTCAGCAGACCCTTCTTGAGTTCTGCTTCGAGCTCGTACGCATCACCGCGCTTGACCAGGTAACCGGCGCCGATAGCCATGGCGAAATTGGGTTCGACCTGCGCAATCATCTCGACGATAACTTCAGGAATCGACAGGTCGATCGATGCCTCGGTGCTCAGCAACAGGCTCGACCAGTCAAATGTCGCGGGGTCTTCTTCGGCGAACTCGAACAGAAACCTGGAGGAAACAGTACCGGCGGGCAGCGTGATATCGAAGCGCTCGAAGTTAAATGTGAATCCCGAGGCGAACAGTTGCTGGAGGTCCTTTTCAACAGCACTAAAAGAGGCCACGGGGTCCTGGCTGTTTCCGGCGCCCTCGAGGCCCCGTTGAACGCGGCCGAAAGCATCGGCATCGGCCCCCTCCATGTTGAAGACCACTTCGAGCCCCACCTCGCCGAACTGCGGTATTTGGTGAAGCTCGGCGGTCAGGTCTGCAAGCGCATTAATGTCGTCGCCCTCGAGCTCCGACCGGGCATTCAGCGACATGGACTTCACACCGCCAGACGTTGCGCCGCCCGCGGCGATCGACAGACCGGCCAGCTCAACTGCGACGTCGCCTACCATCACGCCATACTTCGTCGGCTGCTGCTGTCCTTCGAAAGTCAGTTGGTCGAGGGTGAGCACTTCTACCGCGTCTCCGACAGAGACCGAACCGACGTTACCGTCGAACGCGGCTTCGCCGGTCCTGGGGTCCGTCTTGATGTTGATGTTTGTGGGCCCCCACGTCGCGGTGGTGCTGCCATTTTCGAAGGAGCCGCTCTCGAGCTCGTAGTGCGACTGCAATTCGCCGACGAGTCCAATCTCGCTGTATATGATCCCGGGAATTTCGATAAGCTCGCCATCGGGGAGTTCGACCGACAGTCTGGATATTGCGCTCCCGAGCCCCGGGGCCAGCGACCCCTTCTCCCGCGACATCGACGAGAACGGGATAAGGCCGTGATCGATTTTCGTATTCACGACGAGCACCGGCAGCTGGTCGGCGGTCAGCGGGCCCAGCAATGATTCCGCCGCAAGCAGAAGATCACCATCCTGTATCTCGATCCGGTGCTGGCCCTCCGAGGAAAACCAGCCGCGAGCAAAGCTCTCGGTGGTCACCGAGACTTCGCCACTTTCGCGGGCCGCCCATTCGAGGTTCTCTGACACGGACTTCTCAGCCATGCGACCGACAATCGCGGGGGAGACGAGGACCACAATAGCGAGGATAATCAGTACAGCAACGACACCTTTTTTCACGTTGTACTCTCTGGAAACAGTGCAGGAAGGGGCTGATGCTAGCATGCAGGCAGTGCGTTGCTGTGACGCAGCGCTAGAAATCGAGGCCGAGTGTCACTACCATAGCGGCCTCGCTGAAGACCTCGGTGAAAGCCGGGCCCCGGAACTACTGAAGAAACAAGTGATTACGAACATGAAAACCGTAGCTGGCGCCGCGATGGCGCTCCTCGCACTGGCTTTTTTCGCGCAGCCCGCATTCGCTGAAGGCAACGCTGCGGCGGGTAAAGAACTCGGGTACACCTGCCTCGGTTGCCACGGGATTGAAGGCTATCGTAATGCTTACCCGTCCTATCGCGTTCCCAAGCTGGGTGGCCAGAAGGCCGGCTACCTGGAGATTGCCCTGAGGGGCTATCGTGCCGGCACGCGCCAGCACCCGACGATGGAAGGGCAGGCGGCCAGCCTGACTGACCGGGAGATTTCGGACATCGCGGCGTACCTCGCGAGCATCGGTGGCGAAACCGTTGCAGCCGGCGGCACGCAGGGCGCATCGTTCGACAAGGCGGCGGCTTGCGCGGCCTGCCATGGCCCGAACGGCATCAGCATTAATGCAGCATGGCCGACGCTGGCTGGCCAGCACGAAGACTACATCACGCACTCGTTGCAGCAGTATCGCGACGGCACGCGCAGCGATCCCGTCATGGCAGCGCAGGCAGCGCTCGTCGCCGAGGAAGACATCGCGAGTCTGGCGAAATATTTCTCGAGCCTGGAAGGCCTCGAAACCACGAAGCCCGAGTGAGTCGTGCCCGGCTCGTTACAAGCCGATGCCGGGTAATCGCGCTCATTTGACGCGCCTCAACGATGGCATCGTCGCCATCGATACCGAGTACCTTCGACCGCTCCTGGACGCGAGCCACCTGATCGTCGAGGGCGGTCGGGGCGCATTCGTCGACACGGGCACGAACAACAGTGTGCCATTGCTGCTGGATGCGCTGAGCCAGCAAGGCCTCGATGCAGAGGCTGTCGACTTCGTCTTTCTCACCCATATTCATCTTGACCACGCCGGTGGTGCCGGGCTGCTTATGCAGCAGCTGCCTTACGCGCAATGTGTACTGCATCCGCGGGGTGCGCCACATATGGTCGATCCCGAGCGGCTTATTGCCGGGACGATCGCCGTGTACGGTGAAGAGAAGATGCGCGAGATGTACGGCGACATAGTGCCGATCGACGCGTCGCGCGTCGTCGTTGCCGAGGATGAGGCCTGGTTCGATTTCAACGGCCGAAGAATGCAGACGCTGCACACGGAAGGGCACGCCCGGCACCACTACGTGCTTAACGATCCGGCGTCGCACGGTGTGTTCACGGGCGACAATTTCGGTATTTCCTATCGCGAGCTCGACACAGCGAAGGGTGAATTCATTTATCCGACGACAACGCCGGCGAGTTTCGACCCCGCCGAGGCGCACAGGTCCGTCGATCGCATCATGTCGTGTGCGCCCAGGCAGGTCTATCTGACGCATTACAGCCGGGTTCGCGACCTCGACCGCCTCGCCGTCGATATGCACGCAGGAATCGACGCGTTCGTCGCGCTGGCGCACGAGCATAAGGACGCGCCGGATCGCGATGCAGCTATTCAATCGGCCATGTTTAACTATCTGTCCGCGCGCATCCGGGAGCACGGCTTCAGGGGAGATCAGGATGCGATATGGTCGGTCGTAGAAATGGATGTAGTACTCAACTCGCAGGGCCTCGTTGCCTGGCTCGAGCGACTGGAGAAACAGGATGGATAGTTTTCGCGCATTTCGTATCGACGAAGACAATGGAGAGATCGCGGCCGGCTTCCAGGAGCTGACTCTCGATGACCTGACCGAAGGTAACGTCGTCGTGCGGGTCACGCACTCGACGATCAACTACAAGGACGCCCTGGCGGCGACGGGCAAGGGCAAGATCCTGCGGCGTTATCCGCTGAACGGTGGAATCGACTTTGCGGGTGTCGTCGTGAGTTCGGAAGATGCCGAGTTTCAGCCCGGGACCGAGGTCCTGATGAATGGCTGCGGCCTGTCGGAGACCGTGGACGGAGGCTACTCGGAATATGCGCGCGTGGACAGCCAGGGACTGGTTTCCGTGCCGGAGGGCATGAGCTGTGCCGAGGCCATGCAAATTGGTACGGCCGGCTACACAGCGGCGCTGGCCATTCATCGCATGGAGCAAAACGGCCAGTCGCCGGACCTGGGGCCAGTCGTTGTGACTGGCGCGACGGGCGGCGTGGGCAGCATTGCGATCGACATGCTGGCCGGGCGTGGCTACGAAGTTGCGGCCCTGACCGGCAAAGCGGGCGAGGAGGCCTACCTGCGCGAGATTGGTGCGCAGACCATCCTGTTGCGCGACGAACTTGATCTCGGCAAGCGGCCGATGGAAAAGGCCGCGTGGGCGGGCGCGATCGACAGCCTGGGCGGTGACTACCTGACCTGGCTGACGCGGACCATGAGCTACGGCGGCAACATCGCAAGCATCGGGCTCGCGGCGAGCCATGAACTGAACACGACCGTGCTGCCGTTTATCCTGCGGGCGGTGTGCCTGCTTGGCATCAACTCGGTCGATACGCCGCGCGATCTGCGGCGCGCCGTGTGGGGCCGGATCGGAGGCAACCTCAAGCCACAGCATCTCGATGTGATCGGTCAGAAGACGATTCCATTCGACGAGCTGCCCGGCGCGTTCCAGGCATACCTCGATGGCAAGGTAACCGGGCGCGTCGTTGTGGAAATCCCGGGGTGAAAGTGAGTGCAGAGCACGAGGAGAAATTGCAGCTTCTTCTCGACGAACTCGAGCGGTGGAATCGCAAGGTCAACCTGACCGCCGTTCGGAATCGCGAACAGATGATCACATTGCATCTGCAGGACAGCCTTGTGGCACAGCCACTGCTCGAGGGCGCGGACATTCTCGATGTCGGCTGTGGGGCTGGTTTCCCCGGGTTGCCGCTCGCAATCGTCGAACCGGAACGAAACTTCACGCTGCTCGACAGTAACAACAAGAAGATTATGTTCGTGCAGCATGCGGCTGGTCTGCTGGGGCTCGACAACGTTACAGCGGTCAAAAGCAGGGGTGAGGACTATGCACCCGGTCACCGCTTTGATACCGTGATTGCCCGGGCGCTGGCCGCATTGCCGCGCCTCGTGGAAATCGCCGGACATCACGTAAGAGAGGACGGGGTGTTTGTAGCGCTGAAGGGGCGTTACCCAGCGGAAGAACTAGAAGAACTTACGACTCCGTGGAGTCATGAAGTCAAAGAGCTGCACGTGCCGGGCCTTGAAGAAGGTTCACGGCACGCCGTGCTGTTACGCAGGGCCTGAGTAAATGACGCGAATAATCGCTGTAGCGAACCAGAAAGGCGGGGTGGGCAAGACCACCACCTGCGTCAACCTGGCTGCGTCGCTGGCCGCGACGCAACGCCGCGTCCTGCTCGTGGATATGGATCCGCAGGGCAATGCGACGATGGGCTGTGGCATCAACAAGATGGAGGTCGAAAATTCCTCCTGCGATGTTTTGCTGGGTGACGCGACAGCGGCGGACACGATCATTTCGCCACCGGAGGGCGGTTTCGCGGTTCTGCCGGGCAACGAAGACCTGACTCTCGCGGAGGTTAACCTGCTGCAGGAGATCGGCCGCGAGATGAAGCTCAAGAAAGCGCTCGCACCCGTTAGCGGACTCTACGATTTCATACTTATTGATTGCCCGCCGTCGATCAACATGCTCACAGTGAATGCGCTGACGGCTGCCGATGGCGTGCTGATTCCGATGCAATGCGAGTACTACGCGCTCGAGGGATTGTCCTCACTCTTGAATACGATCGACCAGGTTCGCGATTCGGTGAATCCAGGTCTCGAGGTCTTCGGAATATTGCGTACGATGTTTGATCCGCGCGTGAACCTTTCAAATGAAGTCTCGATGCAACTTATCGAACATTTCGATCGCAAGGTGTTCCGCACGGTTGTGCCGCGGAATATCAGACTGGCCGAGGCGCCGAGTTTCGGGCGGCCGGTCTTATTGCACGACAGGTCATCGCGAGGGGCGATTGCCTACCTGGCGCTCGCCGGTGAGATCCTGAGACGTGAAGACGCACGCATGGCAGAGGCGGTATGACACCGAAAAGACGATTGGGCCGAGGCCTTGACGCACTTCTGAGCAAGCCTGTAGCCGAAACGGCGGCGGCAACGGAAGATGCGCCCCAGAAAGGTGACACGCTGCGGCAATTGCCGGTCGAGCTGTTGCAGCGCGGCCAATATCAGCCGCGCGTCGACATGCGTCAGGACTCCCTCGAGGATTTGGCGAGCTCGATCAAGGCGCAGGGCGTGGTCCAACCTATCGTTGCCCGCCCCATTGCGAGCAAGGGCAACGAGCAGCGCTACGAGATCGTCGCCGGCGAACGTCGCTGGCGTGCGGCCCAGCTTGCCGGCCTGCAGGAAATACCGGCGGTTGTTCGAGAGATACCGGATGAGTCGGCCATCGCGATGGCGCTCATCGAGAACATTCAGCGTGAGAACCTCAATCCGCTTGAAGAGGCGCGCGCGCTCGATCGCCTGATTCGCGAGTTCGACTTAACCCACGCCGAGGCAGCGCAGGCGGTCGGCCGATCGCGAGCATCGGTGAGCAACCTGCTGCGCTTGCAGGACTTGTCTGACAAGGTGAAGCCACTGCTTGAAGACCGGCGACTGGAAATGGGGCATGCGCGAGCATTGCTGGCGATATCAAGCGCGACGCAGCAGTACGATGCGGCGCGCCAGGTCGTCAAGAAAGGCATGTCAGTGCGCGAGACCGAGCGTCTCGTGAAGCACATGCTGGAGGGCGGCAAACCCAGGCCGGCGAAGAAAGCACCAGCGAAGAATGCCGATATCCGGCGGCTCGAGATAGAGGTGTCAGAGAAGCTGGGCGCAAAAGTCAGCGTCGATCATACGGCCAAGGGCAGCGGCAAGCTCGTCATCAGTTACAACAGCCTCGACGAACTCGACGGCATCCTCAAGCACATCAAATAGGGTGTCAGTCACCTTATTTCCAGTCTAAAGGTGTCAGTCACCTAATTTCGGTTTTCTGCCAACACGTTTCTTTTGTACCTCCCGACCCGTCAGTGATTCGATTTTTCGGATAAACGACTCGTCTCCCGCAGGTCTGCCGGTGTCGGTACGTTGTCGAAGCTGCTTGATCGCGCCAATTTTCTCAGGAATTGAGAGGTAAGCGGCCCAGTCCGGGACGATGCCGAGTGCTGGGCGGCGAGGAATCAGCGGGTCGTCGACCAAACCCAAGTTGCCCCTGGTGCTGGACCATTGCCAATTTTGGGGCCGCTCTTCCAGGCCCGAGCGGACAGGGTTTAGCTCCACGTAGCGCATCGCGGTCAGGGTGTGTTGGGCGTTCATTGGAACCGAGTAATAACGAGCCTGCCACAGGTGGCCTGCCCACTCGTATCGAAGATTGGTGTGTTGGGCGTAGGCTTTGTGGAGCGGACCAAAAAACGTCGCCAGACTAGATGTTTCCTCTGGGATGACCACGGCATGAATGTGATTTGGCATCAGGCAATAGGCCAGAATTTCAATCGAAGAGTTGGGCAACAGTCCGGTAGCTAGTCGAACATATCTCCTATAGTCGAGTTCGTCGAAGAAGGTCGTTTGTCTGCGAACGCCGCGTTGTGTCACGTGGTGTGGATAGCCCGGAACTACCAGTCGACGAAATCTTGCCATGCCCTCCCTCCAGAATGGACGCAGGCACTGATATTCTCAGAAGGTACATAGGGGCTTCAGCCCGCTAATTTGTTGAATACAGCAATTAATAGGGTGACTGACACCCTTAGACTCGAAATAAGGTGACTGACACCTAAATTAGGCGACTTCGTCGGAGGTCTTATCGCCGGCTGAGTACACGCGGCGGATAATATTTGGCAGTACGGCCTCGGAGATCAGGAAGCCCTGCATCTTGTCGCACTCGATCGTCTTCAGGAACTCGAAGGTGGCCTGGTCTTCCACGCCCTCAGCGCAGACCGACATCCCGAGATTGTGTGCAAGCCCGGTTACCGCCGCGAGCACGGCCATGGCGACCGCATCGTTTTGCGCACGCCGCAGTGCAGACGCGTGAATCTTGATCTCATCGAACGGCAGGTGCTCGAATGTGCCCAGCGACGACGCGACAACCCGAAAATCGTCGAGGCAGATTCGAAAACCGTGGTTGCGCAGCGATTTGATTGCAGCAAGGTGCGGTGCTGATGGATCGGTCAGGTCCTGCTCGATCACCTCGAACGTAAAGTCGGCGCAATTCAGCCCGGCTTCCTTGACGATATCGCGGTACGTGCTCGCAAGGTCCGGGTTATTCAGCTGGCTGGAGGCCAGGTTGATGCAGGAGTTGAGCTGAATGCCCTTATTCCTCCAGGCGATTTGCTGCCTGGCGGACTCCTTGAGAACAAATTCGCTCAACGCGCCCATCAGGCCGAAGGCCTCGGCCTCGGGCAGGAATTCGAGTGGCCCGATAAGGCCGTGCTCGGGATGGTGCCAGCGGATCAGGCCCTCAGCCTCTCGCGTAAGCCACTCGTTACCAGCACCGCGTTCAACCTTGGGTTGGTAGCGCAGCACGATCTCGCCATTATCGATGGCATTCTCGAGCTCCTGGCGCGACACCCTGAGCATACGGCGCCGGCAGCGCCGTGCCGACGCACTGAGCTTGTCAAAATCGAAGTTTCGGCCGACCCACTCGATGTTGTCGTAGCTGGCCAGCTTGTCGACGAGCTCAGCCTGCTTGCTGCCACGCAGCTCGGCCCGGTCGGCCGCGACGATTACGCCGAAGGGCGCGCGGTCCTTGGCGCCCTTCAGGGCCCGAACGGCCTCGGGCGTCACGTCATCCTCGGTCAGGATGACAATTCGCCGCGACTGACCCAGCATCAGCTCGGCAAAAGTCGCCGGGCTGGCGAAAACGCTCAGCGTGAAGCTCATCTCCCGAACGACATCGTTCAGGCTGCGGTTTGCGCGAACAGTTTCACTTGCAATCAATAACATAGCGACATAGTGATGGCGACTAACGAGCCCTTTTATACCGTGGGACAGGAGGCCCAGATGTGTCCTGTGTCGCAATGAGAGAAATCCGCCGAAAGCCCCTAAATTACCGGGAAAAATGCGCCGAAAAGCAGGCGTTCAGGAGGTGGGGTTTTTGTTGCCATGCCCCATACCTGCCTCTATAATGCGCACGCTATTCACAGGCCTGCCTGGAAATATCACACCGCATGCGCCACCCCCGCCGGCCAACCCCGATGGAAGTGGCGTTTTTGTTGCCGGAGGCATAGAGAAATGGATCTCACTATCCTTCGGGTTCTGATGTGGCAATTCGTGGTCGGGGCGGTCCTGGCCGCAGGTCTCTGGGGTGTCTTCGGCAGCGTGGCGGGCTACTCGGCATTGCTCGGCAGCCTGATTTGCGTCGTCCCGAACGTCTTTCTGGCGCTCCGCTTGATGGCGCCGCGTCGAGACCCCGGTGCGCCGGCCCTGATTCGGGCGGCCTGGATAGGTGAGATAGGGAAGTTGGCGTTGACCGTGCTGTTTTTCACGCTCGTGTTTACGCTGGTACGGCCGCTCTTGGCAGCGGCGCTTTTTGCAGGATTTATTGTCACGCAGCTGGTTGCCTTCTCGGGCTTCCTGATGCGGGGTGAACAGGAACAGAAGACGAGTAACACGAATGGCAGCTGAAGGCGGACACGGCCCACAATCGTCAGGCGATTACATCGCTCACCACTTGCAGAATCTGCAGGTGTGCAAGAACGAAACCGGCGAGTGGATCTGGAATCAATGCGCCGGCAACCCGATGGCGATTAACGTCGATTCGATGTTCTGGTCGCTATTGCTCGGGCTGGTCTTTTGCTTTTTCTTCTGGCGCGTCGCGAAAAAGAGCTCGACCGGCAAACCGACCAAGTTTCAGGCGCTCGTCGAAATCATTGTGGAGTTCGTCGACAGTTCAGTCAAAGATACTTTTCACGGCAAGAGCCGACTGATCGCGCCGCTTGCCCTGACGATTTTCGTCTGGGTGTTCCTGATGAACCTCATGGACCTGGTTCCTGTCGACTGGATTCCAATGGTGTCGGCCTCTGTGGGTATCCCGTACATGAAGGTTGTGCCATCAACAGACGTGAACATCACGTTCGGCATGTCGATTGCCGTTTTCGTCCTGATTATTTTCTACACGATCAAAAACAAGGGCATAACCGGCTTCATTGGCGAGTTGACGCTGCACCCGATTGCGCCGTCATTCAAGGGGCCGGCGATCATAGCTGCGCCGCTGATTATTGCTTTCAACTTCATTCTCGAAAGTGTCGCGCTGCTGGCCAAGCCGTTGTCGCTGTCGCTGCGACTCTTCGGCAACATGTTTGCTGGCGAACTAATCTTCATCCTGATCGCGGTCATGTTCAGCGGCAATATTTTGATCGGCGCCTTGGGCGGCTTGGCCCACCTGGGGTGGGCAATATTCCACCTCCTGATCGTGACGCTTCAGGCCTTTATTTTCATGATGCTGACCATAGTCTATTTGAGCCTTGCGTCAGAATCGCACTAATCGATTTACTTATATTTGCTTGGACTTGATCCTCCGTAGGAGAAACTGATGGAAACTGTTATTGGCTTTACGGCAATTGCTGTCGCACTTTTGATTGGCCTCGGCGCCCTCGGTGTTGGTATAGGTATGGGCCTTCTGGGTGGCCGCTTCCTCGAAGGTGCTGCTCGTCAGCCGGAACTGGCTCCGATGCTGCAGACGAAGATGTTCATCGTTGTCGCACTGCTCGACGCCGTCGCGATGATCGGTGTTGGTATCGCCCTGTTCTTCGCCTTCGCAAACCCGTTCATCGGTCAGCTGCAGGCAGCCACCGGCGCGGTATAAGAACCACCTGATTCAAATCACCCGAGCACTGCGGCAGATCGTGGTGCCAGGAGAGAAATGTGGACATTAATATGACCCTCATCGGCCAGACGATCGCGATGATCGTGTTTGTCTGGTTCTGCATGAAGTTCATCTGGCCGCCGATCCTTAATGCGCTTGAAGAGCGCCAGAGGCTGATCGAAGAAGGTCTTTCAGCCGCTGACAAGAGCCAGGAGGCACTGGCCGCCGCCGAAGCGAAAGCCGACGAGATCGTCGGCGAAGCTCGCCAGCAGGCCACCGGCATTCTTGACCAGGCGCATGCCCGCGCGAACGAGATCGTTGCCGACGGCAAAGACGCCGGCGTCAAGGAACGTGAGCGCCAGCTTGTTGCGGCCAAGGCCGAGATCGAGCAGGAAGCCAACAAGGCTCGTGAAGAGCTGCGTGGCCAGGTATCGGCAATTGCCATAGCGAGCGCCGAGAAGATCCTGAATCGCGAGATCGACGACAAGGCGCATGAAGACATCCTGGGCAAGCTTGCGCAGGAGATCTAAGCGGTGGCTGACAACAACACAGTAGCAAGGCCCTACGCGCAGGCGGCTTTCGAGGTCGCGCAGGAAAGCAATGCGCTGGCGGAGCTGTCCGAGTCGTTCGCGGCCGCAAAAGCGCTGATGGAAGACGGCCAGGTGGCTGAGTTCCTCAGTACGCCGACGATGTCGGACGAGGAGCGACTGGCATTTCTGCAGGGCCTGTTCGCCAAGGCGGCTGGAGACGGATCCGTGTTCGCCGGCGGCAGCCAGCATGGCACGAACTTCATGAAGCTGTTGCTCGAGAACGGCCGCGTTGGTGTGTTGCCGGAGATCGCGGAGCATTTCGACGCTCTCAAGGCGAAGGTCGAAAACACCGTCGAGGCGGTTATTACGTCGGCGGCGCCGCTCAGCGGCGCGCAGCAGAAGGCGATGGCTGACTCGCTGAAAGAAAAACTCGGTCGTGAAGTTAACGTCACGACGGAAATAGACGAAAACCTCATTGGTGGTGCCGTGATCCGCGCCGGCGATGTCGTAATTGATGGATCACTGCGTGCCCGGCTCGATGGCCTGGCAAACGCGTTGATCAAGTAAAGAGGATAAGGAAATGGCACTCAAAGCTTCTGAAATCAGCACGCTGATTAAAGAACGCATCGAGAACTTCGAAGCATCCGCGGAAGCGCGTGACGTCGGCACCGTAATCGCGGTAACCGACGGTATCGTTCGCATCCACGGCCTGGCCGACGCACGTTACGGCGAGATGCTCGAGTTCCCGCAGAACACTTTCGGCATGGCCCTCAACCTGGAGCAGGACTCGGTTGGCTCGGTTGTGCTCGGTGACTACAAGCACATTTCGGAAGGCGATACGGTCAAGACGACCGGTCGTATTCTCGAGGTGCCGATTGGCGAAGCGCTACTGGGTCGAGTTGTTGACTCACTGGGTAACCCGATTGACGGCAAAGGCCCGATCGAGACCGATCTGTCTGCCCCGATCGAAAAAGTCGCCCCGGGCGTCATCGAACGCCAGTCGGTCAGCCAGCCGGTACAGACAGGCCTGAAGTCGATCGACTCGATGGTGCCGATCGGCCGTGGCCAGCGCGAGCTGATCATTGGTGACCGCCAGACGGGCAAGACGGCTGTCGCCGTCGACACGATCATCAACCAGCGCGGCACGGGCATCAAGTGCATCTATGTTGCTATTGGCCAAAAGGCCTCTTCGGTCGCAGGTGTTGTACGCAAGCTCGAAGAAGAGGGCGCGCTGGAGCACACGATTATCGTTGCCGCCGCCGCTGCCGAGAGTCCGGCGATGCAGTACATTGCACCGTACGCCGGCGCCTCGATGGGTGAGTACTTCCTCGACAAGGGCGAAGACGCACTGATTATCTTCGACGACCTCACGAAGCAGGCTTGGGCCTACCGCCAGGTATCGCTGCTCCTGCGCCGTCCGCCGGGTCGTGAAGCGTATCCGGGTGATGTCTTCTACCTGCACTCCCGCCTCCTCGAGCGCGCGTCGCGCGTTAACGCCGAGCACGTCGAGAATGTGTCCGGCGGCAAGGTCAAGGGCAAGACGGGTTCGATGACGGCACTGCCGATTATTGAGACGCAGGCCGGTGACGTATCGGCGTTCGTACCGACCAACGTAATTTCGATTACCGACGGACAAATCTTCCTGGAGACCGACCTCTTTAACGCAGGTATCCGCCCGGCCATCAACGCCGGTCTGTCGGTATCGCGTGTCGGTGGCGCGGCCCAGACCAAGATCATTAAGAAGCTCGGTGGTGGCGTGCGCCTCGCACTGGCCCAGTATCGCGAGCTTGCGGCTTTCGCTCAGTTTGCATCGGATCTCGATGCGGCGACTCGCCAGCAGCTGGAGCGCGGTGAGCGCGTGACCGAGCTCATGAAGCAGAAGCAGTATTCACCATTGTCGATTGCCGAGATGGGACTATCGCTGTTTGCAGCTAACGAAGGCTACATCGATCCTGTTCCGGTCGCGAAGGTTGTTGACTACGAAGAAGCCCTGCATGACTTCGCACGTGCGAACAACCAGGCAGACCTCGACGCGATCAACGAGTCAGGCGATTACAACGACGACGTCGCAGCAACGCTCAAGGGCATCTGCGACGCGTTCGCTGAGAAAGGCGCGTACTAGGGCCTTGTTTATGGAACTGCAGGCAAATCACTACATTCGCTCGGTGCTTAGCGGCATCGACTTGACTGTGAAGGACTAGACACGTGGCAGGCGAAAAAGAAATCCGCTCGAAGATCGCTTCTGTAAAGAACATGCAGAAGATCACGAGCGCGATGGAAAAGGTCGCGGCGAGCAAGATTCGCAAGGCCCAGAAGCAGATGGAAGCGTCGCGCCCCTACGCGCAGCGCATCCGTCGTGTCATCGGCCACCTTGCGTACGCGAACCCTGACTACAGGCACCCGTTCCTGACAGAGCGCGAGGTGAGGCGTGTCGGTTACATCGTGATCTCGACGGATCGCGGTCTCTGCGGCGGCCTCAATGCCAACCTGTTTAAGACGATGATCGGCGAAATCGCCGACTCGCAGGAGCGGGGCGTAGAGGTCGACCTGGCGCTCGTCGGCGCGAAGGCAGTGGCCTTCTTCCGTCGCATGGGCGGCAACGTGCTTGGTACCGCTACGCACCTCGGTGATCAGCCGACCGTCAACGACCTGATCGGCTCGATCAAGATCATGCTCGACGCCTACGAGGAAGGGAAGATTGATCGCCTGTTCGTCGTTCACAATGAGTTCGTGAACTCGATGACCCAGACGCCGATAGTGACCCAGTTATTGCCAGCCAGTGGCGTGGGCACTGACGACGAGGAGCTGCAGGCCCATTGGGACTACATTTACGAGCCCGGTGCCAGCGAACTGCTCGATGACGTCCTCGGACGTTACATCGAGTCGCAGGTGTACCGTGGCGCGGTTGAGAACTTCGCGTGCGAGATGGCCGCGAAGATGGTTGCGATGAAGTCGGCGACAGATAACGCAGGCGACATCATTGATGGATTGCAGCTCGAGTACAACAAGGCTCGCCAGGCTGCGATCACCCAGGAAATTTCAGAAATTGTCGGTGGCGCTGCTGCCGTATCAGGGTAAGGAACTAGTATGAGCACTGGAACTACTGTGCAGGTTATTGGCGCTGTCGTGGATGTTGAATTCCCGGCTGGCCAGATCCCCAAGGTCTACGATGCGTTGATCATCGACGATGCCGAGATCACACTCGAAGTTCAGCAGCAGCTGGGCGACGGCGTTGTCCGCACGATTGCGATGGGTTCTTCGGAAGGCCTGAAACGCGGCATGAACGTCACGAACACGGGCGCGGCGATCACGGTACCGGTCGGTGAGAAGACACTGGGCCGCATCATGGACGTACTCGGTAAGCCGATCGATAACGCAGGCGACATCGGCGCCGAGGTGCAAATGCCTATTCACCGCGCGCCACCAAGTTATGAAGAACAGGCGGCGACGACCGAGTTGCTCGAAACGGGCATTAAGGTCATCGACCTGATTATGCCGATCTCCAAGGGCGGTAAGGTCGGCCTGTTTGGCGGCGCCGGCGTGGGCAAGACCGTGACGCTGATGGAGCTGATTCGCAACATCGCTCACGAGCACTCCGGCTACTCGGTATTTGCCGGCGTTGGCGAGCGCACTCGTGAGGGTAATGACTTTTTCCATGAGATGACCGAGTCGGGCGTTATCGACAAGGTGTCCCTTGTATACGGCCAGATGAACGAGCCTCCTGGCAACCGTCTTCGTGTTGCTCTGACGGGCCTGACGATGGCCGAGGCGTTCCGCGACGAGGGCCGTGACGTCCTGATGTTCATCGACAACATCTACCGTTACACGCTCGCCGGAACGGAAGTATCCGCACTGCTCGGCCGTATGCCGTCAGCCGTGGGTTACCAGCCGACGCTGGCCGAGGAAATGGGCATTCTTCAAGAGCGTATCGCATCGACGAAGACGGGTTCGATCACGTCGTTCCAGGCCGTCTATGTACCTGCCGATGACCTGACCGACCCGTCTCCGGCAACGACCTTTGCTCACCTCGATGCGACGCTCGTACTCTCGCGAAATATCGCCGAACTCGGTATCTACCCGGCTGTTGACCCGCTTGACTCGACCTCACGTATTCTCGATCCGCTCGTCATCGGCCAGGAACACTACGACTGCGCGCGCGGCGTGCAGGCCGTTCTGCAGCGCTACAAAGAGCTGCAGGACATCATCGCGATTCTCGGCATGGATGAGCTGTCGGAAGAGGACAAGCAGATCGTTAACCGCGCTCGCAAGATCCAGAAGTTCCTGTCGCAGCCGTTCTTCGTCGCTGAGGTCTTCACGAACTCACCGGGCAAATATGTGACGCTCGCGGAGACGATTCGTGGCTTCAACGGCATCGTTAATGGTGACTACGATCACATTCCGGAGCAGGCGTTCTACATGGTTGGCACGATCGACGAAGCCGTCGAGAACGCGCCGAAGTTCCAGTAAGGAACCACTATGGCAACAATCCAGGTCGACATCGTTTCCGCAGAGGGCGAGATTCATTCCGGCGACGCCGCGATGGTCTTCGCGCCTGCATCAATGGGCGAGGTCGGTATCGCGCCGCGTCACGCGCCGATGCTGACGACGCTGAAGCCGGGCGAGGTTCGCGTCCAGGACGCGGACGGTAACGAAGAAGCTTTCTACGTCACGGGTGGCATGCTCGAGGTGCAGCCCAATCGCGTTACGGTCCTGGCCGATACGGCCCTGCGCGGTGACCAGCTTGACGAGGCCGCCGCACTGTCGGCACAGCAGGAAGCCGAGAAAGCACTTGAGGGCGCATCAGAAGAGACGGACGTCGCTCGTGCACAGGCCGAACTTACCGAAGCGCGTGCCCGTTACCGCGCTGCGCAGAAACTCAAGGGAAAGCGCTAAAGAAATAGCGATATCGGGCCCGTGAGCCCGAGACGAAAGGCCGCCAGTTGGCGGCCTTTTTTATGGTGCCAGTCACCTTATTTCAGGATCCCGAGGCGGTTGGTGAGTTCGACTTCGTTGCCGTCGTGGTCGACCAGACTGCGAGGGGGATCAAATGTCTGCGTCAGCGGCGTGACGACGAACATCGTCACCATGCAGGCACCGAAGCCGATCAGGTCACTCGGCAGCGCTGGCCAGAACGTCGATGCGATGAGCCACGACCCGAGACCGGCCCACATCCCCGCCAACGCACCCGTGCGGTTCGCCTTTTGCCACCAGACGCCGAGAATGAACGGCCCGATGACGGCAGCCAGGATGAATATATTGGCGTCCAGGATTGTGTCGAATACCACCTGGGCGTTCAGGGCGGCGATCACTGCCGCTATTCCGCCGATCGGAATGGCCGCGCGCACGACGATCAGACGCAACCGGTCGGACGGCTCTCGCTTGACGAGTGGCAGCAGGTTGGTGCTGATGACCGTGGCCGCAGCCAGGATCGCACTGTCGCAGGAGCTCATAATGGCCGCGAGCAACGCACCGACGAAGATGGCAATGGCGACAGGATGCAGGTGCTCGAGCGCGAGCGCCGGGATGATCGACTCGGAGTTCGCGAGTCCGGGCATCGTGACGCTGCCGATGATGCCGAGCAGCACCGGGATCATGGCGAAGCCGATGTAGGCGACGGCGCCGACATAAAAGGATTGCTGCGCTACGTGCTCTGATTTAGCCGACATCGCACGCTGCAACAGGGACTGTGACACGATGTCGCCGAGCCCGAAGATCAGCCACATTCTGAGGTAAATGAGCCAGCGGTCGAGCGTGTGCTCGAGCGGCACCATGCGGAAAGTGTGTTCCGGGAGTTGCGCCGAAATTGCTGACCAACCCCCAACATCGATGAGCACTACGACCAGCAGCAACACGAGGCCAACGGCAATGATCGCCATCTGGATGAAGTCGGTCAGCGCGACAGCCAGCATGCCGCCCAGGGACGTGTAGGCGATGACGACAATAGAACCGCCGATAATGCCGATCTCGAGCGGCACGCCCGTCAAGGTCTCGAAAATCACGCCGAACGCAACCAGCATGCCCGCGACCCACATCAGGCTCGACGTCGTTGAAATAAAGGCGCAGATCGCGCCAGCAGTCGTGCCGAAGCGCTGTTCGATGAACTCGACGAAAGAGTAGAAACGAAGCCTGCGAATCAGGCGCACAAAGAACAGCCCGATCAACACCAGGCACAGGGCGCCGCCGAACGGATCGGCGATGACGCCGAGCATGCCGTCGTCGTAGGCCGCGCCAGCCCCGCCGATCATCATGCCGCCGCCAAACCAGGTCGCGACAATGGTGGTCGCACACAGCCACAAGGGCATGCTGCGACCGGCAACGGCAAACTCCGCCATGGAGTGCGTCTTCTTCGACGAGTAGATGCCCACCGCGAGCATGATCGCTATGTAGACGCCGACGCCGATCAGGATAATCGTCTGTGTGGACACAGGTCTTCTTGTTGTTAGAGCGCGGCGTACAGCATAGCATCAGGAAATCCATAGAAGTTCATCAGTCTCTTGCGGCGCTGAGCGGCGACTATTGTGGTGGGGCCCAGCGCCCGGAGGAGGATAGAGAGATGTTGATCACCAGGCTATCGCGAGCAGTGATTGTCATTATGCTTGCGGCACTCGCAGCGCCCGGCCACGCCCAGCCGATCGAGGAAACAGTGGTAGAGCGCGACGAGCCGGGCCTGGAGTCCCGCTCTCGCTGGGCGGCATCGCTGGACCTGCTGATCTGGCCTTCGCTATCCGACCTTCAGCCCCAGAGCGGCGGTTCGTTCGACTCGCTGGGCTTCGGCCTCGAGGCGAGCTGGCATACGCCGGTTGCGCAGTTCGAACATAGCGAGCTGTTGCTGGGCATCGATGGGATGTTCGGCGCTACAGACAGCGGCATCAACGCAACCTATGAGCAGCTGATTGCACGCCAGTTTTACCTGGGCGGTTCGGTCAAATGGGCTTTCGGTGATGCACGTAATGTCCAACTCGATGCCGGGATCGGTTACCACCAGGTCGACATGGCAGATGTGAGCTACAGCTGGTGGACCACCTACGAGAACGAGCACTGGGGCGGCGAGGAAGCCAGCTGGTTTGTCGGCGCCACCTGGGATATTGGTGCGGGCAGGCCCGGCAAATCAAGTGGGCTGTCGATCGGCTTCAGGGTCCACTTCGTCGATTTTGGCACGGTGTCTGATTCTGACAGGCTCGGGATCTTTCCAGCATTGGGGCCGGACGCTGGCGTTCTTGAAGGGCCGCTCTACATGATCAAGGTCGGCTACAGCGGTCGGTAGTTCCACGACCCGATGATGCGCATCTGCGGCTTGTGCCCGCGGAGATTTTCGCGTCGCCAGGCGCGAAACTCGTCGGCATTGACCTCGGCGGGTACCTGCCAGTGCTTCTTGCCGAAGTAGTGCGCTGTGTATTCGTCGAGGAAACCGGCATCGCGGACGCGTAACAGGTCATCGAGGTATTCGTCGGTCGCGTCTTCATGCTCCTCCCGCTGGGTTTCCCAGGCCTCGACCAGGTGCCGCCTGGCCGTGAACTCGCAACCGTAATTGCTGTTACGCGCCGGGTTTTTCCCGCCAATCTCGAGCTGGCAGGCGGACCTCATGAGGCTGTAGGTGACCCAGCTCTGCAACACAGGATCGTCGTCGGAGTAGGCCCGCGGCGCCAGGTAGAACGTATCGCCGTCAGTGACACCGTCACGCGTGAAGACCTCGCCGCCAAAAGCGAGGTGGGGAAGCAGAGCCAGAAACGCCAGGAATCGCATGGTTTCAGCATACGTCACAGAGCTTAACGAGACCTTAATCAAGTTCGTGTATCCCGACTTCATGTATTATTCGCTGGCTAAGAATCAAGGAGTTAGACGGCTTGGGTCTGAGTACCATCATCCTCGCGGCAGGACAGGGAACGCGCATGCGCTCCGACCTTCCCAAAGTGCTGCAGCCGTTGGCTGGCAAGCCACTGCTGGCACATGCACTCGATTGTGCGGCGGCGCTGGGCTCCGACGATGTATGCGTTGTCTATGGTCACGGCGGCGAGACGGTGCGGAGCACGTTCCCGGCCGACTCGCTGCGCTGGGCGCTGCAGGCGGAGCAACTCGGAACCGGACACGCCCTGCAACAGGCGATGCCGGAAACGCCTGACGCCAACCGCGTCCTGGTCCTGTTTGGCGATGTACCGTTACTACGACCGGAAACATGCCAACGCCTGATCGAGGAAACGCCACCGGCCGATCTGGCTGTGCTGACCGTGGACATGGATGACCCGACGGGTTACGGCCGCATCATTCGTGAATCCGACAGCGTTAGCTGCATTGTTGAAGAGAAGGATGCGGGTCCGGATGAAAAGGGGGTCCGCGAGATCAATACGGGCGTCATGGTCGGCCCGGCGGACAAACTGCGGGGCTGGCTCGAGAATCTTGGCAACGATAACGCGCAGGGCGAGTATTATTTGACCGATGTAATCGCGATGGCGGTTAATGATGGCGTAACGGTCCACGGCATCAAGGCCGAAACCTGGACAGAGGTGATGGGTATCAACGATAAGAAGCAACTCGCGGAAGCCGAGCGTGCCTTGCAGGCGCGACTGGTTGATGAGCTGATGAAAGAGGGGGTTGGTTTTGCCGACCCCGCCCGTGTCGATATCAGGGGTACGCTCTCCTGCGGCAAGGACGTCTTCATCGACGTCAACGCCGTCTTTGAAGGCGATGTTGTGCTCGGTGATGGTGTGAAGATCGAGTCAAACAACCTCGTGCGCGACAGCCGGCTGGGTCCGGGCACACTCGTCCATTCAAACTGTCATATCGAGGGCGGGACGACGGGAAGCAATTGTGAGATAGGTCCATTTGCGCGCATGCGTCCAGGCGCTGAACTGGCGAACAACGTCAAGATCGGTAACTTCGTCGAGATCAAGAAGAGTACGGTTGCCGATGGCAGCAAGGTGAATCACCTGACTTACATCGGTGATGCGGATATTGGCAAAGCGGTGAATGTCGGCGCCGGAACCATCACGTGCAACTACGATGGCGCCAACAAATTCGAAACGAAGATCGGCGATGGAGCCTTCATCGGTTCCGGCGTCGAGTTGGTCGCCCCAGTGAAAGTGGGTGCCGGCGCAACCATTGGTGCGGGCTCCACGATTTCGAAGGACGTACCGGACGACACGCTGGTACTGGAGCGCTCGCGGCAGAAGGCCGTGCCTGGCTGGAAGAAGCCGGTGAAGAAGGGAGCAAGCTGAATGTGCGGAATTGTCGGTGCGGTTGCCGATAGAGATATCGTCCCGGTCCTGATTGAGGGCCTGCGACGCCTTGAATACCGAGGTTACGATTCCGCGGGAGTGGCGGTTGTTCGGGACGACGGTTCGATTGGCCTGAGCCGGGCCGTCGGTAAAGTGGCTGAGCTCGATGAGAAACTGAAAGAAAACCATCTGCGGGGCAAGATCGGAGTGGCACATACGCGCTGGGCCACGCATGGCGGGGTAACCGAAGCGAACGCGCATCCGCATCTGTCAGGTGGTCGCGTGGCGGTTATTCATAACGGCATTATCGAGAACTTCCAGCCGATAAAGGATGAGATGCTCGAGAAGGGCTACGTCTTCGAGTCGGAGACCGATACGGAAGTAGCCGCCCACCTGGTTCATTACTACTTATCCGAGGGCCTGGACCTCGTCGAGGCTGTGGGCAGGGCGGTTCAGCAATTCGAAGGTGCCTACGCACTGCTTGTCGTCGATGCTGAGGACCCTGACCGAATCGTCGTCAGCCGCGTAGCAAGTCCGCTCGTCATTGGTCTGGGCGACGGCGAGAATTTCGTGGCGAGCGGCGTACCTGCGCTACTGCCTGTCACGCAGCGCTTCATCTACCTGGAACAGGGTGATCTGGCAGAAATTCGCCGCGACGGCGTGCGAATTGTTGATGCTGAAGGCAACGACGTTGTACGCGAGGTTCACGAGACCGAGTGGGACAGTGCGTCCGCCGAAAAGGCGCCTTACGACCACTTCATGCTGAAAGAAATTCACGATCAGCCCAGTGCGTTGGCGGATACACTTTACGGTCGCGTGTCGAATCAGCGCGTTATCCCCGAGTCACTCGGAGAGAAAGCGAACGAGTTGCTCAAAAAGGTCGAGAACATCCATATTGTCGCTTGTGGTACCAGTTACAACGCCGGCTGTGTTGGCAAGTACTGGATTGAGGCGATTGCGGGCGTGCCGACCCAGGTCGAGATCGCGAGTGAGTACCGGTACCGTCATGTCGTTGTGCCGAAGAACACGCTGTTCGTCACCCTATCGCAGTCCGGTGAAACTGCGGACACCCTTGAAGCGCTGCGCATGGCAAAAGACCTGGGTTACCTCGGTACTCTGACAATCTGTAACAGCGCGCATAGTTCAATGGTGCGGGAATCGGACCTCGTCATGATGACCCAGGCCGGGCCAGAGATTGGTGTCGCCAGCACGAAGGCGTTTACGACCCAATTGCTGTCGATTCTCCTCGTTACGTTGATGCTGGCCAAGCAACGTGGCTTGTCCGACGAGCAGGAGAAGGAATTCGTCGCAAATCTAACGCATGCTGCGGCCGCGTCCGACCTGGCGCTGAAGATGAGCGATGAGCTCGAGGAACTGGCCAAAGACTTCGCTGACAAGCAGCACACACTGTTCCTGGGTCGCGGGCCAATGTGGCCGATTGCGATGGAAGGTGCGTTAAAACTAAAAGAGATTTCATACATTCATGCCGAGGCTTACGCGGCGGGTGAACTCAAGCACGGGCCGCTGGCGTTGATCGACGAGGAAATGCCGGTCGTGGTTGTAGCGCCGAACAACGAATTGCTCGACAAGCTCAAGTCGAACATGCAGGTCGTCCGCGCCAGGGGCGGTCAGCTGTATGTGTTCGCGGATGCCGAGACCGGCATCGAGAGTGAGGAGGGCATGATCGTAATAACGATGCCCCATGCAGACCGACTTATCGCGCCAATCGTGTACACGGTTCCGTTGCAACTTCTTGCGTACCACGTGGCGGTACTGCGAGGCACGGACGTCGATCAACCGAGAAACCTCGCGAAGAGCGTGACTGTCGAGTAGTCGCCAACTCGATGTCTACTGTCTTTTCACAATTAAAAGTGTCGGACTTTCTGCATAAACCACTGATTCTCAGTCAATCTGACTGAAGAATGCACAATTAAATGTGTCGGAAGTCGAACGGAGATGCTACCCGGTCAGTTCGGTCGCCAGGCCGCGTATCAGTACGAAGATAGGGCCAGGACTTGCCGCGGTGCTTAGTGGAAGGTCCTGATCTTATATCGCCGCTCGCAATAATTGATAATTATAATTATTTTCATAATTCTCCTGGACGGCAAGTACTGACCCTTTCTTCGCACTGAGCGCGAGCGGCTGCTTTTCCCGAAACCGGCCGCTCGAGCGTCTGCTTTAGGGAAGTGGTGACCGGCTGGAATCGGCCATTAGCAGTCACTCGCGAGTACGGCATCAACAAACTCTTGCGGCGGGAGATACTTGTGCTTCTCAACGTAATGCACAATCAGCGTGGGAGCGACGTAGATGATGCTGCCCTTACCGTCGACGCGAATCTCGCCAATTCCGGCAGGAGCTTCTCCCCGCCGCTTGCAAAACTCACAACTGTGAAATCCGTCCATCCCATGATCTATACGATTTTGGGCTATTCTTCGGAGCTTTCTACGAAACAGCCGCGAGGTCTTGCCGGTCTTAAATATGTGACCTTTCCCCAGCCAGCCAACGTTGAGAGGGCCCTCATGCGAAACCTCCCCGAATAGCAGCTGCTTGGTCATCTGGTCCAAGCTCTGCGGTCTCGGATACGTATACGGTGACAGATCTTCGAAGTGCAATTAATCGTCTCGCTTGCCCTTCCACGATTGAAATATGCAACGACCGCTTCGGGTCAGTAGCCGTCATCATAACTCAGGTTTCTCGACCGGCTGGAATGCGAAGTAAAGCAGCCCTTCGTTCATACTCCTGGCGGACGGCTGGACACGGCCAGAAGCAGCCGTAACTCAGAACGGGTGGGTAGCGAGAACGCGGTGGGTTGTTAGCCGAACTTCTCGTAGGCAGAAAGCATCTTACCAACCAGTTTCCAGGATTGATCAAGGCTGATGAATGACAGCATCGTAATAGGAAGATTGGATTGATCCGAAGCCAATACCTTATGGTGCCCGTCAATTAAGTAATTCGCGAAACACCAATGCTCCGGATACTGGCTATACCGTGTAGCGGAACTCTTTACGTCAAGTACGGCCAATGAGATAGCGGTCGGCCGCGAACCAGATGCTAGAAGTTCTTTGTAATGATTCACTCGATCCGGGTCCGTCGAATTCGGATTAGTGAAAGGGACGAAGAACTCAAAGAGCATCTTGTCTTTGCCAATTGGCCGAGAATCGCCCCGGTAATACTGGGTGCCCGGTACCGATTCATCATCGGCTGGACCCCATGCAAGGCGCTGCTCGTGTGCAAAATAGTCAGGCGTATGCGTTGCATCAATTTGGCGCGGCAGTGCCGTGAACAAGGCAACCGTGTACTTTCCATTCGGAATTACCTGTTTTAGCTTCAGCACGTTCTTGTCGATTCGGCTCAATCCCGACTCAAGGATGGAGCGAATTTCCTCAATCTCAAAGCTATCTACATCACTTGCGGACACTCGCCGAAAGAAAAACTCGCAGGTCCCGCAAATGTTGCCAATGTGGAATACCGGGTCACTATCAATCGATATAAATCGATCCCACACCGGCCACGACCCCCCGCCTGACGTTGTGAATGCAAGCTTCGAATTGGAGCCGCGGTTGGTTAACTTTTTTGTGGCGATCAGATCCATCTTGGTGAGGCTATTCTGGTTCGTATGGGCCTACGGATAAGAAAATCACAGATAAAACGTGAAATTGCGAACGGCCGCTTCGGGTCAGTAGCCGTCATTGTAACTCAGACGAACCGACCGGCTGGAATGCGAAGTAAACCAGCCGTTCGTCCTTCTTCCTGGTGACCGGCTGAACCCGGCCAGAAGCGGCCACTCGGCATTACAGAAAGACTGATACGAAGTGCTATTCCAGGCGCTTCTGCAAGTCAGCCAAGCTAGCGTACCAAGCCGCGGTTAGCTCGTCCGATTCAGACCAAAGTTGCGCAAGCTCGGAGGAGTCAATGAGCTTTACTCGCTCGATAGCCTCTCGTGCGGTACTCACAAGATCGTCACTAACTTCAATCTGATGTTTCTGTACCCAATCCGATACCTCAGGCGGGAGCGCTTGCGACGGCTTTCCTCGAAGAGCTGCAACAACCTCCGCTGCGGCAATGGCCATACTTGCGTCTGGCGCTTCGAGGTAATCAGATTGATTAACCGCGTTGCGCAGTGGGCCGCTTACGATTGAAAGATCCTTGCTCTCAACCAGCTCCCAAACCCAGTCAAGGGCATCATCGTTGTCAAAGGAGCCAGTATCCCAAGCGCCAGCAAGCGCCGATCCGGCCCAGACCAGGACAATTGCCGTTAGGGTCTTGCGGTTCATATGCTGTCCTTAGAATAGGCTATTGCGAACGACCGCTACGGGTCACAAGCCGCCATATTACCTCAGATTTTTCGAACGGCTGGTATGCGACTTGAAGCAGCCTCTCAGTTAGCTTCCTGGTGAGTGCTCGCTCTCGGCCAATAGGAGACGGTCACACACGCCTGATTCCGTCGCGCCGGTCAGAAGAAAAGCGTCCTGTTTTATATCAACCTTGTCATGGCCCGCTTGGCATGACCTGAATCTTGCTGATTCGCTCTGATTCGAAATAGACAATCACTTTAATAGTTCCACCATGCCATTCCGTTTGACCGGGCGGATCTTGGAAGGTGTCGGTGGATAGCGTCATTGGGTTCCGGCGAACCAAGGACTCATCTGGGCGAAATGCCGCGACCACCTCGCTCTCGCCAATAAAAAATTTCAAGCCGCCATAGTCGAATACATATTCTGAAAAGATCTCATTGCTAGTGCGGTTCGGCCGTTTGCTTACTTCTATTGTTGGTGGCTCACCAAATCGTCTGGACCTTCTGCCAGAGACACACCGGCAAACAACAATGCACAGTAAGGCAGTCGTTCATTCTCTTGCCTGGCGAACTTCTGCACTCGGCCAGAAGCGGTCGTCTTCCAGTTCTGCGGGAATTGAACGCAAAGACCGGATCGATAGGGGTATAATGCAGAAACTTGGGCCACTATTGCCAGTTTAATCAGACATATGGCGAGAGTTTCTAAGAAATCTCGTAAGTCGACGATGGGCCGCTTCTGCCTGCTCTCGATGATGTCATTTGCGCTCTGGTTCGGTTTGAGCACGGCACGCAAATACGATGTCCCGGAAAATCTCGACAACCTGTGCGAGATCTTCGACGAGCGGCGCGACTGGTACTGGGCGGCGAAGAAGTCCGAGGAGCGATGGGGTACGCCAGCTCACATTCAAATGGCAATCATTCAGCAGGAGTCGTCATTCAGATTTAACGCCAGACCACCACGCACCAAGATTCTGGGATTCATACCTTGGACGCGTCCATCCAACGCGTATGGTTATGCACAGGCGCTCAACCAGACTTGGGTTCGGTACCGGAATGAAACCGATCGACAGTTTGCCGACCGAGATGATTTTGACGATGCGATCGACTTCGTTGGTTGGTATACGGACTTGTCGAACAGGTCTGCAAGTATCTCAAAATGGGATCCCTATAATCAGTATCTCGCCTATCATGAGGGTCAGGCTGGCTGGAGTCGCGGATCCTATAATCAAAAGGGCTGGCTCAAGAACACGGCGAAGCGTGTGGATCGTCGCGCACGTAAATGGGGGACGCAGTTGCAGAGCTGTGAGGCAGAACTAAACGACCGCTGGTGGCGATTCAGATTCCGGTCTTGATTCACAGATCATCGGAATAGCAAAAGATTTCGCTTTTGCGACTGCAACGCCGTCACCCGAATTAAGTGTGAAAAACAGAGCCGATGCCAAGACGCGTCCAGTCCCCTCCCAACAACCCGAATACGCGCATCAACGGCAAGAAAAACACTGGATCTGAGAGAATCGTGAACGGCGGCTTACAGCCAGAAGCGGACATTCGCCAATGAAACCTAACGCGGCACTAGCGCCTTCATTATTACTGTGTCGAACATCACCTGATTTCGACCGCTTTCCTTGCCCCTGTATAGTCGCTGGTCAGCCCGAACGATCAATTCCTCCACGGTATCCGCGTCCTTCGGGTAATTCGCGATTCCGGCAGTGAACGTCATATCGCCAGCATCAGGTAAATTGCGTGCAACGCACATGGCTGTAAACTCTGCCTGCAGGCGTCCGGTCGCCAGCGATGCCGCTTCAACCGATGAGTCCGGCATGACAATCGCGAACTCCTCGCCCCCGTAACGACACGGAATGTCGGCCGCACGAAATGCCGTCTGCATGCTGTCCGCAAGGGCCTTGATGATCTCGTCGCCGATATGATGTCCGTGCGTGTCGTTGACGGTCTTGAAATGGTCGATGTCAAGCAGTACAAGGTTCAGACTGTGCGAGAGTCGCTTTGCGCGATTCAGTTCCTGCAACATATTCTCGTCGAAGAAACGCCGATTGAACAGTCCGGTCAGCCCATCGCGTTTGAACTCCTCCTCGAGCAGTTCGAAGCGCTGTTTGTATGTGAGGATGTGAAAGATATCGTGGCTGTGTTCCTGGGCGACACTGCCGTCCGATTTGTGCGGCCGTGTCATCAACAGGTAGCCGGTCAGCAATACTGAG